>Ga0209517_10000550_pt1 | contig 63648 bp, 56 predicted proteins | sample PeaSoiMetSII2010_FD_187695 | JGI IMG/M metagenome (GOLD analysis project Ga0209517, IMG submission 187695) | Peat soil microbial communities from Weissenstadt, Germany - SII-2010 (SPAdes) (version 2) | ecosystem: Environmental > Terrestrial > Soil > Wetlands > Peat | place: Germany... | reverse complement strand
GTGGTGTATCGCAAGGCTTATGGCAGCCGCGCGATTGAACCTCGGCGGGAGGCGATGACGCTCGATACGGTGTTTGATTGCGCGTCGCTGACCAAGGTTGTCGTAACCGCGACGGCGATCATGCAGCTTTGGGAGCAGGGAAAGCTGCGGATGAATGATCCGGTCGCGAAATACCTTCCCGAATTTGGGAAGAATGTGAAGCAGGATATTATGATCCGGCAGTTGCTGGTGCATTACTCGGGGCTCGCTCCGGACCTGGATTTGGCGAAGAAGTGGGAGGGGAAGGAGACGGCGTATCGGATGGCATTTGAGACGGCTCCGGAGCGGACTCCGGGCGCGGCGTTTGTTTATAGCGATATCAACTTCGTAGTGTTGGGAGCGCTGGTGGAGCGGCTTTCGGGCGAGTCGCTCGATGTGTATGCGGCGAAACATATCTTCGGTCCGCTCGGCATGAAGGAGACCCGGTTCGTTCCTCATCCGTCGTGGGAGCCGGGTATTGCTCTAACACGCGTTGCTCCCACCGAAGAGGACGAAAACCATCACCTGCTGCGCGGCGTGGTGCATGATCCTACAGCTCGCCGGATGGGCGGCGTGGCGGGCCATGCGGGCGTATTTTCCACGGCTGACGATCTGGCGCTTCTTGCGCAAGCTTTGCTGGATGGCGGGCGAGGCGTGCTGACTTCGGCCACGATTGCGAAGATGACTGCGCCACAGCAGCCAGTAAATGGCACGGTGGTGCAGGGATTTGGGTGGGACATTGATTCTCCTTTTTCTACCAACCGTGGAGAACTGTTGCCGGTCGGCGGTTACGGACATACGGGATTCACGGGAACTTCGCTGTGGATTGATCCGGCGACTACGACTTATATCGTGCTGCTGACGAACGCGGTGCACATGAACGCGATCCCGGGCAAAGAGAAGGGAAGCGCGGTGTCTCTTAGAACCAAGGTCGCGACGGCGGTGGCGGCGGCACTGGCGCTCGATCCCTCCGAAGCCGAGAAGATGAGGGTGGCAACCATCACCGGCTACAACGAAATGCAGAGCGCGGCGCGCAAGTTGGCGGCGCGGAATGGAACGGTGAAGACGGGAATTGATGTGCTCGAGGAGACGAAGTTCGTGGCGCTGCATCCGGCCAGGGGCGGGGCTCCGCGAAGCATAGGACTGCTCACGAATCAGACCGGCGTGGACTCGGAAGGGCGCCGGACGATTGACGTACTGGCGAACGTACCAGGGGTTTCGCTGGACGCGATTTTCAGTCCGGAACATGGGGTGACCGGGACGCTGGATACGACGGACATCAAGAATGCGAAGGATGCGGCGACCGGAGTTGCGGTGTATACCGTATACGGGGCGAGCGACGCGGCGCGGCGTCCGCCGATGGAGGTGCTGAAGAGGTTGGATGCGGTGGTGATCGATCTGGCGGATGCGGGCGCGCGGTTTTACACCTACGAAACTACGATGGGATATTTTCTGGAAGCGGCCGCGAAGGCGGGAATTGAAGTAGTTATTCTCGATCGGCCGAATCCGATTACGGGGTCGTTTGTGCAGGGGCCAGTTTCCGATTCCAGTTTCAATGAGGGGCGGGAAAGTTTTACGAACTACTTCCCCGAGCCGGTACGCCACGGGATGACCTTGGGTGAGCTCGGGAAAATGTTCAATGCCGAGCGGCACATCGGGGCGCGGCTCGCGGTGGTTCCGATCGGGGGTTGGCAGCCGGGGGACTGGTTCGATTCCACTGGCCTCGCCTGGGTGAATCCATCGCCCAATTTGCGGAATTTGACAGAGGCGGAACTTTATCCGGGTGTGGCGCTGATTGAAGGGACGAATGTCTCGGTGGGGCGCGGGACGGATACGCCGTTCGAAGTGCTGGGCGCACCCTGGATCAAAAGCAGGGAATTGGCGGCTTACTTGAACGGCCGCGGGATTCAGAGCGTGCGGTTCGTGCCGATTGTTTTCACTCCGTCATCGAGTAACTTTGCGGGGGAACGGTGCGAAGGCGTGAACCTGATTGTTCTGGATCGGAATACGCTGGACTCGCCGGAATTGGGTATTGAGCTGGTCTCGGCGCTCCATAAGCTGTATCCGAGCGACTTCAAGATGGAGCGGATGGCGGATCTGCTCGTGAATCAGGCGGTGTTTGAGGCAATCGAAGCGGGAGAGGATCCGAGACGGATTGCCGAGGACTGGCAGGAGCGGCTGGAGGGATTTGTGCGGCTACGGGAAAAGTATTTGCTGTACAAGTAGCGGGTGCATAACTTTCAGCGCACGTGCCAAGATGAGATTTGCAGCCCATGCTTCGCTAACCCATGCTTTGTTAACTCGTGCTTTGCTAACTCATGCTTTGCAGCTTATGGTTGGCTCGCAAACTCCTCAGCTACAATGACTCGATGACTCGGGGTGCGCAGATTGGCCATGCAGCTAACCGGCACTCCGGTGGGCGCATCTGAGTTTGCAAGCGTGTCGCGAAATTATCCTGGAGAGGTAGGTGTTCGATGAGGATTCGTGCTGCTTCTATTTGGGTTTTGCTGCTGGCAGGGATAGCGATCGCGGCGGCACAGACATCGTCGGCCCCGAATCCGGTTGCGCCCTCGGTGGAGTCTGAGAAGCCGACGCTGACCATTCCAGCGGGAACGAGGATTCCACTATCGCTGAAGCAGGCCATTTCGACAAAGACAGCTAAAGACGGGGACCCGGTATACGCGGAGACTGCCTTTCCGTATGTGGTCAATGACCGGGTCGTGATTCCGGCCGGGACGTACATCCAGGGAAGGATCGAGCGCGCGCAGCGCGGCGGTCACGTAAAGGGGCGCGCCGAAGTGCTGATCCACTTCACCTCGATGATTTATCCCAACGGTTATACGGTGATGCTGGGGGGCTCGGTGGAAAATACGCCTGGGGCGGAGAAGACGTCGATGAAAGATTCGGAAGGGACGATTCGCCAGGATAGCGACGCCGGAAAAAAGGCCAAGGAAGCGGCGGGCGGGGCGACCACGGGAGCCGTGATCGGTGCTGTAACCGCGGGAGGCAAAGGAGCCGGAATCGGAGCGGGAGCTGGAGGAGTGGCAGGGCTGGCGGTCGGAATGCTCTCGCGGGGCGCCGACATAAGGCTGGAGCCGGGGTCGTCGATTGAAATGGAGATCCAGCGAGACGTGACGGTGGATGCGAGCCGGGTTTCGGCAAGGCGCGAGGTCATTGTTCGCAACGAGCAGTGAGTGCAACGGCTAGTGTCGTGACCGCGTGATGAGTCATACGGTGGAGGGGGGACGGGCGTCTCGCGAGCCTGCCCTGAGCGTAGTCGAAGGGTCCAGCCGGGGGGACGCCCGGCTCTCCACTGCAATCTTCTATCAGTGAGAAGGAATCTGCAGCGCGCGATCCAGGCGCACCTCGAGGGTAGCTCCTTTTTCGAGCCGAAGGCGATTAGCACGCTGGCTGGCCTTGGCTCCAGCACCTGCTCCTCCTTCGGAGCCGGTGCTTCCTGCAGCTGCGCCGGCGGTCGCGTCTTCGGTCGCCTGCTTCGCACTCGGTCCCTTGCGTTCGATTTCACCTTCGGAGTTGGGCGCTTTGATACCGTGCTCGCCGGGCACTCCGATTACGGTCGCGATCAGCGCGATCCATCCGTGTTTGGTTTCGATTTCGTCGAAGCTGAGCAGCAGGCGCGCGTGCCTGCCGTGCTCCACCGAACTGACATGCCCCTTGATCTTTTTGCCCCGGGGAATCATGTTGCCGTTGGCGGAAATGAGATCTTCGTCCAGCTTAACTTTGAAATGTTCGCCCCGATGCAGTTCGGCGGTGTCGAGTTTGTCCTGCAGCCGGACGAGGAAGGTCGTGCCTTCCGGGACAGCGTTCGGCCGAGCCATGGGCGCGACGGCCGGATCCATTGCCTGGGCCGGAAGCGACATTGCGGCCGTCAAACAGAGCATTCCCACCCACGATGAGAGTTGGTTCACGACGACCTCGCAAGTTTCCTGCCGCACATTTTTCTGAAACACTTTCCTGCCGCACCAATATAAAACCCGGTATGCCCGCCAGATGTGAATTCAGGCACGTTCTGGCGGGCCACCGGTTAATTCACCCCAGAACGGCAGAACCGTGATGGGGGCCGTTTGGATTGACTTCACTGTTCAGTTGGATGAGGCGATCAGGGCAAAACGATGCCCGCCGATGGGCAGGAAAAACGGGTCAGAGAGATGCTCACCTCTCAGCGTCAGCCAGCGCTGTCCGTGGTCACACCTTCGTGAAAGGCGGGTTCTGGTCATTGATGTCGTTCCGCAGGTCTTCCCAGATATTGTCGGGCATTTCGAGGAAAACCTTGGCGATCTGGGGATCGAATTGGCGACCGGACCAGAGTTCGATTTCCTTGCGCGCGGCCTCGATGCTTTGGGCATCACGGTAATCACGCTTGGATCTCATGGCATCCAGCGTATCGGCAATCGCGAAAATTCGGGCGCCCAGCGGGATCTCCGCGCCCTTCAGTCCGCGCGGATAGCCGAGTCCGTCGTAGCGCTCCTGGTGGGCGTAAACGATTTCTGCAGCCTCGGCCAGAAACGGGATTCGGGAGAGGATCTTGTATCCGAGGTAGCAGTGCTCGCGCATGATGGCCATTTCGTCGTCCGTGAGCTTGCCGGGCTTGTGCAGGATGTGATCGGGAACGGCCATCTTGCCGATATCGTGCAGGAAAGCTCCGCGCGCGATCACTCTGATGTCTTCTTTTGACAGGCCCATTTTGCGTGCAATGGCGATGGTGAATGCGGTGACGCGTTTGCAGTGGTGTTGGGTCTCGGCGTCCTTGAGGTCGAGCGCATCGCCCAAGGCTTCGAGCGTCATGTCATAGGACTCCTCCAGGTCGGACAGCGCCGTTTTCCATTGCTGGGTACGGGCGGCGACGAGCTCCTCCAGTTTGGTGCGATAGGCATCGTTTTCGCGCTTGAGGCGGCGATGCTCAAGGGCGCGGCGGACCGTGGCCAGCAGTTGCTCCCGCTCGAACGGCTTGAGGAGATAGTCGTACGCCCCATTGCGCAGCGCCTGCAGAGCGACCTGAATGTCGTGCACCGCAGTGACCATGACGATCGGCATATCCGGGTAACGTTCCTTGGCACGCTCCAGAAGGGCAATCCCATCCATTTCAGCCATCATCAGGTCGGAGAGCACGAGATCGAAGTCGGCCCCCGATTCCAGAATCGCGAGGGCTTCGATGCCACTGGCGGCCTGGCGAGTCTGAAAATGAGCGCCGCCCAGCATGGAGGAGACAATCTCGCGGATTGTTTCCTCGTCGTCTACCACGAGGATGCGGTCGTTAGGCATGGCGATGAGTGGATGTATCGCTTATTTTAGGCCACGACACCACATTCCGAAAGTAACCATCTGAAGACGGAAATCCGGACCGATGGGCACCGAGCATGATATTTAGAAAGCGTAGGTGTTCGTGCGCCTATCTTTCGTGCGCCTATCTATGGATCCTGCCAGACTATTTGGGAATTCCGTTGGCATGTTGACCGTCCCCTGGTTGACGGCGACGAGGTTGACGGCGCGGGAAACGGCCGCCCTGATCTTGGTGGCGGTCAGTCTGCTTTTCTTCCGCGTTTTTCGGGACCGATGTCTGCTGGCGTGGGCAGCGGCTTGGGTCGCGTATGGGGCATTCCTGTGGGCAACTGGCTCGGGCGAGTTGCACGCCGCGCCCAAGTCGATAGCGGTATTCGCGCAGGCCGACTTTGTGCTGGCGATGGGATTGTTTGCGGCTGCGGCTCTGATAGCGGCGCAGGCGCGGCGAGCGCTGACCGCGGTGGTAGCGATCTCGTGGGTGTTGCTGGTCTGCGCCGCGATGCGGCCGTTGTATTTTCCGGATTCGCTGGATTCGCTGTATTTTCTCGATTCGAAGACCCTCGGGCTGGGGTTGGATGTAGCCTGCCGGCTGATGGCGACCGGGGCAGCCATCCAACTGGTGCGTTACCGCTTGGGGCGTATTGGGCTGGGGCCTTTCCTGTTCGGCGCCGGGCTGCTGACGTTGAATCTGCACTGGCCTCCGTTTACAAGTCATATTCCGAGTGAAGGTTACCTGCTGGCGGAAGTGCTATTCGGTTCGAGCATCTTGCTGGTGGTTCTGGATGACTCGCGGCTGCGCTCGCGCCGGCTGGCGGCCCTGAACGAATTGACGGTCACCATCGCGCGCGTCCAGAATCACGCTCCGATGATGCAGACTGCGCTGGAGAAACTGAAAGCCGTAGTGGGGGCGAAGGCAGCGTGGTTCCAGTTGATGGAAAGCGACCATCTGATACCAACCCAGCACGTCGGCCTGTCGCCGGAATTTCTGCGAGCCATGGGGCAAACTGGGGCGGTGCAAACTGGGGCGGTGCAAACTGGGACGGGACAAACTGGGTCGGATGAAGCGCAGGCCCGCGTACTCCGGGAAAACCGGGCGGCCGTGATGCAACTCTCGGATATGTCGGAGCCGGAGCGGAAACAACTGAGGAAGTACGCCATTCATCACGTGCTACTGCTGCCGGTGCTGGGCAAGAAGTCTGTCATTGGGATGCTCTCGCTCGGCTGCTCCGGCAGCCGGCACCACACCCCGGAAGAACTGGAGTTTCTGGAAGCGGCCGCCCAGAAGCTGGGGATCGCGGTGGAGAATCTGCGGTTGCTGGAGCAGGTGTTGCGCTCGCAACACCAGTGGATGAATACCTTCGATTCCATCCAGGATCTGATTTTGGCGCACGACGCGGACTTTCGAATCCTCAAGACAAATCAGGCCTTGCTGCAGCGCTTGGAAAAGGCGCCCGCCGATGTATTGGGGAATCTGTGCCAAGAGGTTCTTCCGCAAAAGCACGCCTGGAGCGGATGCCCGTATTGCGAACGCGGCTCGGGACTGACGGAAGGTATGGATCCGTGTTTCGGCGGGCAGTCGGTGATATCGACCTCATCGTATGCCGAGCAGGGAGGCCAGCAGAAGGGCACCATCCATGTGGTGCACGATACGACCGCGCGGCAGGCGGCGGAAGAAAAGTACCGCATGCTGTTTGAGCAGGCGCAGGAAGGCGTGTTCGTAGCGACGCCGGAGGGCGATTTGCTCGACTGCAATGACGCCTTTGTCACCATGCTCGGTTACGGCAGCCGGGACGAGTTGATGGCGCTCGACATGCGGAGCGTGCTGCAACCGGTGGCGGAGGAGCGAGAGGCTTTTCGCAAGGAAATCGAGGCGCACAACTACGTGCGCAACTTTGAAATTACGGTGCGGCGCAAAGATGGCACGCTGCTGACGGTGGCGCAGAGCTGCTTTGCCACGCGCGATCCGGACGGGAACATTGAGCGCTATCAGGGCTTCGTTCTCGACATCACGGAGAGGAAACGCTCGGAAGACGAGATGCGGCGGCGCAATCGTGAGTTGAACGCGCTCAACGCCATGGCCGTTATCGCGACCCAGTCGTTCGATCTGGATGAAATCTTGAACTTGACGCTGCGTCAGGTGATCTCGCTGTTTGGGGCGGAGACCGGCTCGGTTTATCTGGCCGTGGAAGCGGATGGGGCCTACCGGCGGCGCGCAGGTTGGGGCCCGCGCAGTGAGGCGCGCGTGCGCATGGCCGAAGTCGTCTTTCCGGAAGGTCTGGGCGATCTGGTGATGCGCTCGCGAACGGAAGTGGTGACTCAGGATTTCCTGCCGCACCTGCCACCGGCGGTAGTGGAGTTTATTTGCGCAGACCGTCTGCCCTACTGGATATGGGTTGTGCTCTGGAGCAAGGAGAAACCCCTCGGCATCATGGGCATTGCCAGCAAGGAAGACCGGCACTATTCGACAAACGATGAGAATCTGCTGGTCGCCATCAGCCGGCAACTGGCGACTACCGTCGAAAAGGTGCAGCTCTACGAGGAGACGTGCCGGGCGTACGAAGACTTGCGGCGCGCGCAGGAGCAACTGCTGCAAAGCGAAAAGATGTCGGCCGTCGGCCAACTGATTTCCGGTGTGGCGCACGAGTTGAACAATCCGCTGACCGCGATCCTGGGTTACGCGCAACTGCTGGAAGGGGAGGGTCTTGCTCACCCTTCATCCGACTATGTGCGTAAGCTGTTCAAGCAGGCCCAGCGCACGCACCGGGTGGTGCAGAATCTGCTTTCTTTTGCGCGCCAGCGCAAGCCGCAGAAGGAGCAAGTGGACTTGCGCAAGGTGCTGGAAGAGTCACTCACGCTGCGCGAATACGATTTGAAGGTTAATAACGTCTCGCTGGAACGCGAAATCCCCGGGGACTTGCCCTCGGTGGTGGCCGATCCGCATCAGTTGGAGCAGGTCTTCCTGAATATTATCAACAACGCGCTCGATGCCATGGTAGAGAGCAGCGGCGAGGGTAGCCCCGGCGGCGTGTTGAAAGTGCGCGTCTTCAAGAAGGACGCCTTCGTGTGCGTGGAGTTCGACGACAGCGGTCCGGGAATCAAGGACCCGAACCGGATTTTCGATCCCTTCTACACCACCAAGTCGGTGGGCAAGGGAACCGGCCTCGGGTTGAGCATCTGCTACGGGATCGTCAAGGAACATGGCGGGGAAATCGTGGCGCGCAACCGGGAAGAGGGCGGAGCGACCATTGCCGTCCGTTTGCTGGCGAGCGAAAAACCGGCGTTGCCGGAAGCGCCGGCGCCCGCGCGGCGAGAGTCGCCGCTGGCAGGGCGCGTGCTTCTGGTTGAAGACGAAGAAGCGGTGCTGGAATTTGAACGAGACGTCTTGGTCGGCGCAGGAGCCGAAGTCACTACATCCATGAGCGTCGAGGACACGCAGAAGCAACTCCGCAATGGCTCCTTTGACGTCATCGTGATGAATGGCCGCATGCCGGGCGAATGCAGCGCACAGGAAATGTACGAGTGGATCGCCAAGAACTGTCCCGGTCTGGAGAAAGGACTGCTGCTGACGTTTTCCACCGTGACCGACCAACTGACTCGAAGCTTCCTCCAGGAACAAGGCGTGCCGTCGCTGGCTAAGCCATTTGAAGTGGCGGACCTGATCTCACAGGTGCGTGGGCTAAGCCAGAGGGAAGGGAAACCTGCGACAGAGACGAAAGAGAACAACGAAAAAGCCTACATGGCGGGCGCGGGCGCATAGCCGCAGTTAGCTGTTAGGTCTCAGCTATGTGCACTGAAGACCGAAAACTGATAGGTGATAACTGACAACCGAAAACCGCTTTAAAGTTTTCCCTTCAAGTCCCGCGTCATTTCTGCAATCAATTTCTCATTGCGCCGGTACCAGCGCCAGTGACCCTCCCTCTTTGCTTCCACCAGGCAGGCCTTTTCCAGGATGCGCATGTGATGCGAAACGGTAGGCTGCGCCAGCTTCACGCGCTGCTCGATATCGCCCGCGCATAGCCCAGTTTCTTTGTCGAGGGAGCATCCTCCCTTTTCCTTGAGCGCAAGCAGAATCCGGCGGCGAGTGGGATCGGCAATGGCGTGCAGGAAGCGGTCAAGAGTGGGAGCGGCGGAGGGCATTTGGTAATTGTGTAATTTGTAATTTGGTAATTTGAAACCCACTGATCATGATTTCAAATTACCAAATTATCAGATTACGAAATTACAAAATCCTCTCTATTTTTTCACAATCGGATTGTAGCCGTCGCTGACGAGGCGGGCGCGCATAGCCTCGGCATCCTTGAACTCGGCGTAGGGTCCCACCTGAACGCGATAGTACTTGTCGGCGGAAGCATTGTTAGCGAAGGCTGGATACTGTTTCTTCTTCAGAGCCTCGACGAGCGCTTCGGCGTCTTCCTGCCGGGTAACTGCGGCGACCTGCACGTAATAACTGCCGGTCGTTGATGCTGCGGGCGCAGCGCCCGCGGCATCTGTGGCGACCTTTGGCGGCGCCGCCGCGGTCGCGTCGGCCGGTTGCGCCTTCGCCTCCTGAGGCGCGAGCGCGGAGTCGGCATTCTTCTCGCCCACCGCCTTGTAAAAACTAAAGTCGCCAGACTGCGGCGTCTTCTGGGGAGCGTCGTTTTTTGCGGCCGAAGGCCGGACGGTGGCCGCCGAAGCTCCAGTGGCAGCGCCCGGCCAGCGGCCCACGCCTGCGCTGGCGGTTCTTCTGCCGAGCGAAAAGCCGATGGCAAAGAAAACCGCGCAGACCAGGACAAAGGCGAAAAAAAGCGCCAGCATGCGGCCGGTACCAAGGGTGATCTCCGTATCCTGCTGCGCCGTGGGCATCGGAAGTAGTGTTGACCTCGAGCAGTCTGCTGAAAAACTCTGGTTTCGTATTCTCGTTTCGCATCGGGGTATCGCTTTAGCGATACCGCAGATTCTTCCAATTCAGACGCCGCTTTTGGGGCCGGGTCGAGTATCGACTTGGCCGCAACCTCTAGCTCTTAGCCGGCGCGGCGGGTGTTTTCGGGCTTGCCAGCAAGTTCTGCAAACCGGAGAAGAAATCGATCGGCACGGGGAACACGACGGTCGTGTTTTTCTCGACGCCGATTTCAGTAAGCGTTTGCAAATACCGCAATTGGATGCTGATCGGTTCGCTGGACAACAAATGCGCCGCATCCACCAGGCGCTGGGCGGCCGAGAACTCGCCTTCGGCGTGGATGATCTTCGAGCGCTTTTCGCGCTCCGCCTCGGCCTGCTTGGCCATCGCCCGCAACATGGACTCGGGCATATCCACCTGCTTGACTTCCACGTTGGTGACCTTCACGCCCCAAGGCGAGGTGTGCGTATCGAGGATGCTCTGCAACCGCAGGTTAATCTTGTCGCGGTGGGCCAGCAATTCGTCAAGTTCCTGTTCGCCCAGCACCGAGCGTAAAGTAGTCTGCGCAAACTGCGAAGTCTGGTAGACGTAATTGGAGACTTCCACCACCGCCTTATTGGGCTCGATCACGCGCAGGAAAATGACCGCGTTGACTTTCAACGTGACGTTGTCGCGGGTGATGATGTCCTGCGGAGGAACTTCAAGCGCTTCCTGCCGCAGCGAAATCCGCACCATGCGGTCGACCGGGGCGAAGACCAGAATTACGCCCGGCCCCTTGGCCGTACCCAACAGGCGTCCAAGGCGGAAGATGACGCCGCGCTCATATTCCGCCAGGATCTTGATGGAACTGAGCAGGTAAATGACGACGATGACGATGGCAACGGTGATCACTGGAAAACTGAGATCCATAAATGCCTCCACGCAACTCGTGATTCAGAGTATGAGCGGATTGTAGCGCAAGCAAGCGGGTGCGGGCTGTGAGGAGCGGACGAGCAGAGTGTCCAGGAAGATGCGGGGCGCAAATTAATTTCTGCTTATTAACTGATACGTTACTAACCATCTAGTACAGGTGGTACCCCCCAAATTTGTGCCAAAATATAGAATATAAAGGGCTTAACTACAAAATATTCAGGAATAAAGACTTATCTCGACTGGCCGCCAATTTTGGGTGCGGATTGTTTACCCCAAAGGTACTATCCGGCGTCACGATTTTTTTTATATCCCGACCCTTTAGAATCATAGATTTGGCGGGAAATTCCTTTCAAATCTTTGAGTTTAAAGGAGTTATTCGTAAAATATTCCGGAATAAGGAGTTAGCTTGTTTGGCTTACTCGCAGGATTTGACAGGGGGGCTTGACAGCTGACTGCCTCAACTTCGTGTTGTCAAAGAGCGCCGACTAGTGGGGCTGGGGCAGCTTTGAGGGGCGTCCTGGTGATGGGCACACCTCGGGCCTGCTACAGGTCGACTCCATTGTCGCCGACGGGCGGTTGGATGTCTGTGATGCATGGCCCGGCTGTTTGTGATGAAAAAGTGAGGCGTCGGGCAGAAGCGAAAACCGCGAGATGGGGGCTATGTCCAGCGTACCGTTTGCAACCAGTGAATGAGACCGTGAATGGCGTGGAAGGCTGCCCAGCTCAACAATCCCAACAGGACCAACGCGCCACCGCAAACAAGATACTTGATGATGTCGTATGTCAGATGCGCTGCTAGGTGGGTCGGCATTTCTTCCCAGTGTATGAAATGCCGAATCCGCAGCGAGGTTCGTTCCATGAAGGGTGCGACGTGTTTCTTCGGAGTTTGAATTGGTGGCGTTGTGGGAATCGTAACTTCGGCGGCGGGCGTAGACGCTGGCTCGGTGCGCGCAACGCCGGCGGCCTCAGGATTTTCGAAGCGTTCAAGTGCGTGTAGATAATTCGTGCCGGACGTTGTAATTGTCCAGTATATCGAGCCCGCGCCGTCTTGCTTTAACTTCATTATGTAGTTTTGTCTTCGCAAATCCTCCATCTGGCCAAGCACGGCTTGCCATTCCCAATCGCTTGTGTGATTTGTGCTGAGCGATACAACCATATTCGGGTCGAACGGCTGGTTAGGGTGGGCCGCAACCCATTTCAGCAGATCCACGATCTTCGCGTTGTGCGGGAGAAAGTCCAATTATCTATCCGAGAAGTACCCGCCTAGCGTGCCGGCGAGACTTGCCTCAATGCCGTCAAGTTTCACTTTCAGGCGAAGGTAGGCATTCAGAAGTGAAATTGCGTCGTCCACGTGGCCGTCGGCTACGCATTTCTGAATCATCGACCAGTGTTCCGCAATCTGACCTTTGAGTTCGTCGATCTGCCGAACCCAGCCAACGATCTGCTCTTTCATGTCGGGCATATGGTTGCTGCCTCATAATTCATCCTGCTGGGGCCTTCTGGCGGCTCGCAGGTGTTCCCCTGCTGTCAGGGTCGGGCCGAAGCAGGCCATCGCCTGACGGAGGTACTCACTTGGACCCGGGCGCTTTGATCGGGCCAGCAGACGATGTAGTCACCTGTTTGGCACTCGAGGAACGTACCGCGAGACTGCGTTCTGACCGAATAATTGCCTTTGTCATCTCCGCTAGAACCACTGCCTGCTGTTCCGAAATCTCCGGAATCGCTGTCCTGCCGTGTGCCGATAAAGGTGTAGTACTACGATCCTTATAAATCTGCAGCATGTAGTCCAATATTGGATTTGGTAGTAGGGATCTATTTCGGTAGGACTCGAAAAAGCCCCCCAATGGTTCATTTTCGACGTTAGGGTTCTTAAGCACATCCTTTGCGAGCGTTTCAAAGATGGACGCTGCGACGTGGAGCACTCCTGCGGCATCTTTGTCGGCCAATGCGCGATCCATGCGTTCCACCAAAAATCGTATGTTGACGTGCTCTTGCGACAGGTCAGGTTCGGGAATCTCTTCAACTGGTACAACTCGAACCGTGACCGTCGTCTTGCCGTTGTACAGTTCCTGGATGCCGAACGAAAAACCGCAATTGCATTCCTCTAGGATCACGTTGACCATCCCTTGCGGTAGCATTCCCTGTTGCAGGTAATCGGCAAGGATCTCGACCAGCTCAATCGTGGTCGGGACGCGCATGATGAGCTCGCGCTGTCCCCGAAGCCAAGCGTAGTCAACATGGGCATAGTCTTCCCCCCAAGCGTCTGGCTCAAGCCTATAGATCGGGCGTTCCATCACCTGATTGGCAATGTTTACAAAATCGTGCGTCCGCACCAACTCAATGGCGCTCTCGCCCTCGCAACTGCATTTGTCGCGTATCAGTCGCGTTAATTTGAGCCGCGCCTCGTGCGGGACAATTTCCAGTTCCAGGGAGCGTTGTTCGTTCTTGGTCAAACCCAAGAAAGCCATCCTGCGTCCTCCCACAGAAGAATACATGGTTGGGGCTTGACGTTCACGCCATCACAGGTTTTGCCGCCGCTACGGGATCGACTCGCAGCGTCAGTCCATCGACCTGGCGCACGACGATTTGTTCTCCGGCGGGAACGGGGATGGTGGAGACGGCGTCCCAAAGCTCGCCGTGCACGAACACTTTTCCGGCTGGCGCCAGCGTGCTTTGCGCAATTCCGATTTCTCCGATCAAGCCTTGTTTGCCGGTGACAATCTTGTGGCGGCGGGCGCGCACGGCGATGCTCATCAGGAAGGCCGTGATCAGTCCGAGCGGGATGCTGACGGCGAGCGCGGTCACGAGATGGACGCGCATTTCGGGGATGGGCGCGTCGACCAGAAACAGGCCGCCCATCGTCAACAGGACAATACCGCCAGTGGTGAGCACTCCGTGGCTGGCGAACTTGGCTTCCGCGGCGAAGAGGGCAAAGGCTCCGATGATCATGGCGATCGCCGCGAAGCGCACTGGCAGCAGGTTCAACGCGAAGGCCGCCAGTAGGATGAAGACCACGCCCACGGTTCCGGGAATGACCGCGCCGGGGTGGTTGAATTCGGCATACAGCGCGAGCGCGCCTATAGCTAGCAGGATGAACGCTACGTTCGGGTCCATGAGGTAGGAGAGGATGCGCTCCTTGAGCGTCATGCGGTAGTCGCGCACCGGCTGGTTGTCCAGGCTGAGCGTGACGGTTGTGCCGTCAAAACGCTTGAAGCTCTTCCCGTTCAATTGGTGGAACAGATCCTGCTCGCTCGGAGCGATGTACTCGATCAGTTTCTTGTCGAGTGCTTCCTGGTCGGTAAAGGACTTCGACTCGCGCACGGCGCTCTCCGCCAGTTCGACGTTGCGGCCGCGCTTGGCTACGACTGAGCGCATCAGGGCTGCGGCGTCGTTCTCCATTTTTAGTTTCATCACGTCGTCCATCTTCTCGCCGAGGATGACGGGATGCGCTGCGCCGGTGTTGGTTCCGGGCGCCATGGCGGCAACGTCTCCGCATTCGAGGATGAAGAAGCCGGCGGATGCGGCGCGGCTGCCGCTGGGCGTCACGTAGACGATGACCGGCACCGGCGAGGCCACGATTTTCTCGATGATTTCGCGCGTCGAATCGACCAGTCCTCCGGGAGTGTTGATCTCGATCAGGACGGCTTGATCGTGGTTGGCGGCTGCCGCTGCGAGGGCGCGGCCAATGTATTCGGCGGTGACGGGCTGAATGGCGTCGTTCACTGCGACCCGCAAGACGTCGGCGGAGCAGACGGCGGCGAAGAGAAAGAGTAGTGCGAGGCAGCAGGCCGCATGGCGAATCCAGAGTTGCTGTGGCCGCCGGCAGCTGCCGAGCTGCGCTCGGCTTGGACGGGCGAGGGCGCCCGTCCCTACACGGGCGCCTCTCACACGGGCGCCTCTGAGAACTGAGAACCGAGAACTGAGAACTGGTTTGAATGGCTTCATGGCTGTGACAGCGGCTGCGCTTTCTCCGCGAGCTTGGCTGCTAACGTGCGCTTCAGGTCCTGGCCCGCGGGATTGCCGGGTTCCAGTTGCAGCGCCCGATTGATGTTCTGGGCGGCTGCTTCTATTCTATTTTCTTTCAAATCGAGGCGCGCAAGAATCAGGTAGGCCTCAGCCGACTCGCGAATGCGGAGGGCGGCCTCGGCCTGGGCGCGGGCCTCGAGGGCATGGCCGCGAGCGTCGTAATCTTCGGCGAGGGCGGTGAGCGGCGCGGTGCTCGACGGGTCGACTGCGGCGGCGTGCTGGAATTCGGCCTCGGCCTCGGTGGTGAATCCGTGGGCCAGGAGTTCTTTGCCGAGTTCGAGGTGAAAACGCGCGTGGGCGCGGGGATCGGATCGGACAAATTGCTGCTCGGCCCAGCTCCCCATTTGCATGGTCATCTGGCGGAAGGCATCTTCTTCGTAGTTGCGCTTGATGCGTTCGAGTGGGGTCTTCGAGTTCGCGCTGCCCGGCACGATACCTCCGGGCGGAGGCGTCAGAGAGTCGAGCAACATTTTCGCTTCGGCGTCGTTCGGGCGACGATCGAGCGCGGTGTGCAGTTCGCGGGCCGCTCCGGCGCGATCGCCAGCTTGGGTCAGAGTCACTCCCAGGTTGAAGTGATAGTCAGGCTCGCTGGGATCGTTCTGAATCGCTCTCTCGAAATAGTCGACGGCCTTTTTCTGGCCGCGGCGGGCGGCGACCACTCCGAGGTTGTTGTATACCTCGGCCAGAGGCAGGCGCGCGGCAACGAACTGAAACGCGCTTTCGGATTTCGCGAAGTCTCCATGAGAGTAGGCGGCGAGACCGAGATAGAAATTGGCCTCGCGAGCGACTGCGCCTGACACTAAAGAAGAATGCTGCACTTGGCCGAGCGCAGCGATCGCCAGTTCGTAAGCACGCTGGAGGTAGTAGGTCTTGCCGAGTTCCAGCCACGCGTGAGCATAATCCGGATTAAGCCGGACGGCTTCGCGATAGTGCTGTACTTTTTCTTCGGCAGTAGCGGCGAGCATGCCGCGGATGTAATTTTCCAGGGCGTCCAGGCGTACGGGAGCAACGCTGGCGATGTACTTGTCCTTCGGCTGGGAAAAGTCGGTGTGGATGAGACGAAGCAGATCCCAAGCCAGCGCGGATTGCAGCCGGCCCACATCGGCCAGGGGCGCGGACTCGGTGGCGGCGGGCGAGAGTTTCTGAGCTCGCATGTCGAGCAACTGGGCGATGGCGGTCAGGCGCTCGCCGTCGTAGCGATAGGAGCCAAGGACAGCGTAATCGACATCCATCTGCTCGGCGAGGCGGTAGAGCGCGGCGCGCGCAGCATGAACGCCAGCCGGAATGCCCTGGCGATCGTACGCTCGCAGCCGCTCGTCACGGCTGGCGACGTACAGAATCGGAGAATCAAGTTGCTCGTGGAAGGTTTCGGGAAAAGATTCGCCGAGCCATTCCAGGCCCGGCGTGGGAGAAACATTCTCGAAGGGAATCACGACCATGGTGTGGCCGACGACGATGCGGCCGACTACAGTTCGACCCGAGACGGTGGCGTCCTGAGCGCGCAGCGACGAGCAGAAAAGCAGCGAAACCACAACGAAGAAAACAGCGGCGCGTTTCACGACAAGTTGATTATATCGGCAGAGAGACGGCGCATCACGCGTGCCGTTGCCTAGCGGGAACAGAATGCTCAGTGGTTCCGTCGGCGCCGGGTGGGGGCTGCGACTTAGACTGAGACTGGTTCCAGCCTGGCAGTTTGTCGCTGCCGGTGATGAGGCATGCGCCGCGCTCATAAGTGAGATACGACCAGGCCCATTGGATCATCACCAGCAGGCGATTGCGGAACCCGACCAGGAAAAGGATGTGGACGAACAGCCACGCCAGCCAGGCGAAATATCCGGACAACTCGAACTTGCCGAACTGGGCGACGGCGGCGGCGCGGCCGATTGTGGCCAGGCTGCCTTTGTCGCGATAATGAAAATTGCGCCGCGGTTGGTTTTTAAGATCGCGCGCGATGGCGTCCGCAACCCAGTCCCCTTGCTGGATGGCGACTGGCGCGACCCCTGGGAGCATCTTGCCCTTTTCGTCCTGGAGCGCAGCGAGATCGCCAATAACAAACACTTCCGGATTTCCGGGAATGCTGAGGTCGGGTTGGACGAGCACGCGACCGGCGCGGTCGAGGGGAACGCCCAACTTTCGGCCGAGGGGCGAAGCGGCGACACCCGCCGCCCATAAGACTACCGCAGCTGGAATCCTTTCGTCGCCAACCCAAACCGCGCCGGGCTCAATGCGTGTGACCATACGGGACGTGCGAACTTCGACCCCTAAGTCCCGCAGTTGGTCTGCGGCTTTGCGGGAAAGTTCCTCGGAATAGGCTGCCAGAACGCGGGGGCCGCCTTCGATGAGCAGTATGCGGGTTTGCCGCGGATCGATATGGCGAAACTCGTGGTTCATGGCGTGGCGAGCGATTTCCGCCAGCGTTCCTGCGAGTTCGACGCCGGTGGGGCCGGCTCCGATGACCACAAACTGCAAGGGAGATTCGCTTTGGACGTCGTTGATGGCGCTCTGGCGCTCGTTCTTCTGGCGCTCGGCTAGTTCGAAGGCCAGCAGAACACGGCGGCGGATTTCCAGCGCGTCTTCAATCGTCTTCAAACCGGGCGCCAGAGGCTCCCATTCTTCGTGACCAAAATAAGCGTGGGTCGCTCCAGAGGCGATGATCAGAAAGTCGTAGTCGAGGACCTGCTGCTTCGTTATGACTCGTCTCTGTTCTAGCTTGAAATCAACCACTTCTTCAAGTAACACTTCAACATTGGAGTGGGCTCTAAGAATCCAACGAATGGGTGCTGCAATCTCTCCCGGAGACAGGCCGGCGGTAGCGACTTGGTAGAGCAGCGGTTGAAAGGTATGGTGATTCTTCCGGTCAATGACCGTGACTTGGACGGGGAGCCGCGCGATCTGGCGGGCGGCGGTCAAGCCCCCGAATCCAGCCCCCACGATTACGACTCTGGGCCGCAGCTTGTCGATCATGGCGTTCTAGTATAGAGATTCGCAGAATGGCGATTCAGACGAAAAACTTTTGATGCTGAGTTTCAAGGAAACTAGCAAAGGCGCGGTGACCCGAATCGTGACGTACCTCTTAAACCTTGAAACCTTGAAACTTTGAAATCTTGCAGCTTCGAAACCTTATACACTGCTCGTTCACACTTTGATGACCCCGGCGCAGCCCACTTCGTCAGCCCTGCGTTTTCTGGTGCCTTCCGTCCGCGACATCATTTTCATTTTTCTTTTCTGGTCTCTGCTGGCGGGGCCTTTGTCGAATCGGCCGCTGGCGGATGCGGATATCGGGTGGCACATCCGAAACGGCGAGCAGATTCTGGCGGCGCACTCGCTTCCCCGCAGCGATCCGTTTTCTTCCACCATGCAAGGTCAGCCCTGGTTTGCCTGGGAGTGGTTGTACGACATACTGCTCGGGATTCTCCACCAGACTTGCGGACTCAACGGAGTGGTTTGGTTGTGCGCTTTGTTGGTGGCTGCGATTTTCGCGCTGCTGCTTTCGCAACTGCTGCAGGGCGGGACCGGTCTGCTACTGGCGATCCTGCTGATGTTGCTGGCGGAGGCCGCTGCGGCAATTCATCTCTATGCGCGCCCGCACATTGTGAGCTGGCTTTTTTCGCTGCTTTGGTTTGTTGTACTGAATCGATGGGAAGGAAGCGAGCACGAAAGGCTGCTGCGATGGATCCCCTGGTTCTTTCCCGCCTCGATGTTGCTTTGGGTAAACGTGCACGGCGGCTGGATCTTCGGAATAGCGCTGCTCGGAATCTACACCGTCGCGGCAGTCGTCGACAGGGTTCGCGCGCAAGATGCATTGGCCGCGAGCCGCGCCTGGCAGCGGGCTCGTGCCATGGCTTCGGCCTTCGCGGTCTCGGTGGTGGCGACGCTCGTGAATCCGTTTGGCTGGCGGCTGCACGCGCACATCTATCGCTATCTGGGCGATCGTTACCTGATGAACCATATCGACGAATTCCGCTCACCTGATTTTCACGGCTGGTCGCAGCGCTCGTTTGCGGTCATCCTAATGCTGGTACTGGTCGCGTTCGCGAGCAATCGTCGTTCCGACAATCGTACGTCGGACAATCGTCCTTCAGATAGTCGTCTTCCGGAGAATCGGGGCAAGCTGCGGCTCAGCCAACTGCTGGTCGTGCTGCTGGCGGCGTATGCGGGATTTTATTCGTCGCGCAATCTTCCGGTTTCTTCGATGCTGCTGGTGCTGATCGCGGGGCCGATCTTGTGGGGAAACTTCGCTTCACTGGCGGAGAAGCCAGGCGCCTGGCCCTGGGTGCGCAACGGCGCGGCCCGGATTTCAAACTTTTCCGGTCGCATGGGCGCGCAGGAAATGGAGCTTCGCGGGCATCTGTGGCCGGTGGTCTCGGTGGCCTTGGCATTCGCGATCTGTCTTGAGGGGGGATGGCTGGGCTCGCGACAGTTGATTCATGCGCAATTTGATCCGAAGAAAATGCCGGTGGCGGCGGTGACTTTTCTGCAGGAAGAATTCCAAGACTCCCAAGATTCCAAAAATAAAGACAAGCAGCCGAGCACGGAGCCGGTTTTCTCGACCGATGCCTGGGGAGGCTATCTCATCTACCGGATGTATCCCGAGCGGAAGGTCGTCGTCGATGATCGTCACGATCTCTACGGCTCAGACCGGATTCGCCAGTACCTGATCCTGACTCAGGGAGAGCCGGGATGGCAGAGCGTGCTGAACGAGTGGCAGATTCGGACGGCGCTTTTGCCCAGCGATTCGACGCTGGCCAACCTGCTCCGCGAATTGCCGCGGGATTGGCGGGTTGCTTACGAAGATAATGTTGCGGTGGTGTTTGAGAGGCGTTAGACGTTAGGCGATAGCGTCGTAGCGGATTCGTTTTTGGTCGTGAGCGCAATCGCCTGTTAGCGACAACTATCTTTACTTTCTCTTGTTGCTGGCGTATGAGTGTCAGATATATGCGCCTTCTTACCTCATGTTTCACCGTGTTCATGGTTCTAATCTCAGGCGCTTTCTCTGCGGCACAGGATCAGGCATATACCGAAGACGAAGTGCTGCGATACGCAAAATCCGTTGACGTTGCCAAGCTTGACTCGACACTCCCTTTGCAGCCACTTGAGGAATGGCTTCTCCGTGGCCCAGCACGAATCGAGGAGTTGTACTGGAGACTCAGTTTGGACTGCGATCTCAAAGACCCCAAACCGGATGCAGATGGAGACTTCCCATTGTGTGTGAAGATCGGCTTCCGGCGAGGAAACGCCAGCGGATTTGGTCTGCTGACGGTGGGTACACGCAAGTCTGGCGTAAAGGGGCAACCAGCGTTGCAGTACCTCAGCGTCTTGGTTCCATTTTCGGTCGGGGATTACGACAAGCTATCGGAGTTTCCTCGTTATCTTGATGGCATACCGCAGTTTGGAACGCTCTGTATTCTTCCCATTGCTTCAGAGCAGAAACGCGAGGCTTCGTCAGTTGGAAAGTACAACCCTGCCACATTAAAACTGCGGATCGACAAGCGACAGGAACTGGCTTGGCCCCACGACCAGCCGGTTAAGATTGAGCCTTTCAGCTTAAGTGAAAAACACGCCGTTGTAGTCACCTCCGACAACAAAGAAATACAGTCATTCCGGTTCGACTTCATTGACTATTGGGACGCAAAGCTCTGTCTCGCTTTCGATGGCTCCCAACTCGCTCATGTAGAAAGCCACAAGAGCGCGAGTTGGTGCAACTGCCAGTGAAGTGGGAGATCGCTGGAGATAAATCGCGATTACACCAGCAACCCGACTCGCATCGTTCTGGCCCTCCGTATCTCCTGCCCCGAATTCCTCTGCACTCTCTGCGACCTCAGCGCTTCCGCATCATCAGATGTAGTTGAGTTTGGCGCTGACTGCCTGGGAAGTGCTACCTTTGAACGCACGCGAAAAACTCCCGCGCGTCGGGTTCTGAGAGCCTGGGAACATATGCGGATCGCAACTATATGCCGATGTGCGGAGAACTGCCGATGAAGGCGCAGTGTTTGCCGTTCGCGCAGATTCCGCATACCACTCGCCTCTTCCTTGATTATCTTTCCTACGTTCCTTCCGTTCGCGGGATGTATCCGCGCTCGCCGATTTTTTCTGAGTGGGTTAAGGAAGAAGCCCAGCGCGTTGATTACGACTCCGCGCGCCGCGCCAAGGTTAGCGAAATTCTCGAGCGGCAGAATCGCGCTTGGGGTGCTTCTCCGAAGACGGTGGCCAATATTGAGCGGCTTCGGCGAGGCGCGCTGGCGGCGGTTACGGGGCAGCAAGTTGGTCTGTTCGGCGGGCCGTTGTTTTCGATCTTCAAGGCGCTGACGGCGGTCAAACTGGCGGAACAGGCGACGGCGGCCGGAGTGGACTGCGTCCCGGTCTTTTGGCTGGCGACCGAGGATCACGATTTGGCTGAGGTCAACCATGTCGCACTCGTTTCTGAGCACGGCCTTCCGGAAACATTCTCGGTTGAAAGCCGGGCGTTTGAAAGTAATGCGGTCGCCGATACGCCCGTGGGCGCGGTCAAGTTTGGGCCGGAGATTGAGCTGGTGGTCGAGCGCGCTGCTACGCAGTTGGGAGATTCCGAGGTTACGACATGGCTGCGTCAGGCCTATCGTCCGGGTGAAACTCTGGGCAGCGCGTTTGCCCTGCTGTTTGCGCGGCTGTTTGCTGAGTGGGGCGTCATCCTGCTCGATCCTTCCGAGAAGGATTTCCATGACCTTGCAAAACCCCTGTTCCGCGCGGCGGTCGAACGGGCCTCCGAACTCGATGAGGCACTGCTCGGGCGCGGCAAGGCGCTCGAAGCTTCGGGATATCACCTGCAAGTGAAAGTGACTTCGGCGACCACACTGCTTTTTGAGGTCAAGAATGGCAGTCGTACTGTAGTGCATCGCAGAAATAATGGCGCCAACGGCGGTGAGTTCGCGGTCGGTGAGGAGCGGATCTCGCCCAAAGAACTGGTTGAGCAGATTGAACAGGCTCCCGAGAAGTTCAGCCCGAATGTGCTGTTTCGTCCCGTGGTGCAGGATTACCTGTTGCCTACGCTCGTTTATACCGGAGGAGCGGCGGAAGTCGCATACTTCGCGCAGGCCGCCGTCGTCTACGAGAAACTACTGGGACGAGTGACACCGATCCTGCCGCGGTTTTCGGCGACGTTGCTCGAAGCCAAGGCAGCGCGCATTTTGACGCGCTACCAACTCGGCCTGCCCGATGTGTTCCACGGCCCGGAAAAAGTTCGCGAAGCGATTGCCGCTCGTTCCCTGCCATCGGATTTGCAGACACGTTTTTCGGAAGCCTATGCGAGTGCCGAGCAGTCGATGGCGGCGGTTCGCGAATCGATCGGCAGATTGGATTCAACGCTTATCCAGGCGGCAGACCGTGCCCGGATGAGCATGTGGAATCAAATCAACCGTCTGCATCGGCGAGCGGCACGCGCGGAACTACTGCGGAATGAGGTCATCACGCGGCATGCGGATGCCTTGAGCCACGCCCTATTTCCGCATAAGGCGCTGCAGGAGCGCGAGGTCGCAGGCGTGAGCTTTGTGGCGCGATATGGGGCGGAGCTGCTGGCGAATCTGTATGAGACGATCCGTCCCGATTGCCACGATCACCAGGTGATTGAAGTGCAGTAGTTGTTTCTTAATTCAAACTTCCTTACTTCGACTCGCCGAATGCCAGGTAACTCCCCAAGCCAATCATGACGGCACCGGTCAGTGTGCGTTGACGCCGGCGGAAGCGCGCCGAGCCGCGAATGCGCTGGCCGAGCGGTCCGGCAAGCAGGGTCACGACAATATCGGCCGAAGTGTTGAGCGTCACCGAGAGTGTGCCCAACAAAGCAAACTGCAGAAAGACGTGTCCGTGCCCGCGGTTCACGAATTGAGGAATGAAAGAAAGAAAAAAAAGCGCTGTCTTTGGATTCAGCATCTCGGTCATGATGCCCTGCAATAAGGGACTTCTGACGCGCGGGAGGGCGGCGAGAGAAATGCCCTCATCCTTTCTGGCGTCGAGCATCATGCGAATCCCGAGGAAGCAAAGATAGCCTGCGCCGAGATACTTCACCGTGGCAAAGGCCGTGGCAGACTTCGCAAGAATGATGGAGATGCCGGCAGCGGCGGCGAACACGTGCACTAATCCGCCGAAGAACGTACCGAGCACAGAGAGCAAGCCTTCGCGGCGTCCGCCACCCATCGTGCGCGCAAGAACGTAAAGCATTCCCGGCCCGGGAGCGATGGCCAGCAGAATGGCAGCGCTCAGAAAAATGAGAAAGTGGGTGGAGTCGAATACGAACATGGTCTGCTGATTGTAGCTGTTTTTGTTTTGTGGTGGAGACGCGGCGGGCGCGGACGCCCGCCGGACAGCCGCCGGGACGGCGGCGCTACGCTCGACTGCGGGGTTCTCCTTTGCGCAACGCGATCTCTAATTCGTTTAACGACTCTACTCGTGGCACTCCCTTGTCGCGGTAGGCGCCTGGGACGTCCATCAACAGCGCTTGCATGCCTGCGCCGGTCGCGCCGAGGTAATCCACCGAGTAGACGTCGCCGACATAGAGGCTCTCTTCGGGCGCGGCATTCATGCTCAGCATGGCTTTGCGAAAAATTTCCGGGTGCGGCTTCTCGTATCCGACGAGGCCGGAGTCGGTGATGGTGCGGAAGCAATGGGCGATACCGCATTTCTGCAACACGTCTGCGATTTTGCCATCGGCATTGGAGATCACTGCGATCCGGTAGCGCTCGCCGATCTCGTGCAGTTGTTCGGCGGTGCCGGGGCGAATCGTGTCCCAGTTGCCGGAATTCTGGATGGCGACTACAAGTTGATCGCGGATGGCGTCGTCCTTAAGTCCGATCTCGGAGAGCAATTGAGAGTAGAACATCCGCCAAAAACTGTGGTCGGTGCTGCCGTTCTCGGTAATTGTCCCGGTCATGATTCCGTCAAACCGGTTCTTGGTTCGGCATTCCAGATCGCGCAGGTGCTCGGCATGGGGCACGATGCCGCGTTCGGCGAGAGGCGCGTGAATGCGCTCGCGATTGGGGAACAGCAGCGTGTTGCCGACGTCGAAGAAGATGACTTTGAGTTTTGAACTCATAGCTCGCACAGCTTCCCATTCTAAAGCTCAGCGGTGGGCGGTGCCGCGCTGGAAAATTGCCGAATGAATTAAACTGAAAACTCGCCGATGTATTAGGTGGAATCGGAGTCATGGCCCAACTGCGCGTTGTCGTCCTGTGGCACCAGCACCAGCCGTTCTACAAAGACCTGGTGACGGGGCGGTATCGCCTGCCTTGGACGCGCCTCCATGCTTTGAAAGACTACTACGGGATGGTGAAGCTGCTGGACGAGTTCCCGCAGGTGCACCAAACGTTCAATCTGGTGCCCTCGCTGATCGCGCAGATTCAGGATTATGTTTCGGGCGAGGCGCAGGACCCTTTTCTGCAGGTTGCGACGAAGCCCGCGAAAGACCTGACAGAAGGGGAACGGCGGTTTGCGCTGGAATATTTGTTTCAGGCGAATCTGGTGAATGTAATCGGGCGCTATCCGCGGTACCGCGAGCTGTGGGAGAAATTTCACGGGGCGGGGGAGTCGCCCGAGAGAGCGGAGAAATATTTTCAGGCTCAGGATTTCACCGACTTGCAGGTGCTCTCGCAGATTGGATGGTTCGACGAGTACTTTCTGGCGGAGAAAGACGTTGCGGAACTGATTCGCAAAGGCCGGAACTATACGCTCGAAGACCAGCGCTTCGTGATCGCGCGGGAGCGCGAACTGCTCGGCCGGGTTCTGCCGGCGCACGCGGAGGCGGCGAAGAAAGGCCTGATCGAGATTTCGACTTCGCCTTTTTATCATCCCATTCTGCCGCTGGTGTGCGACACGCAGATGGGGGCGGTTTCGTCGCCGGGGCTGCCCTTGCCGCAGAACCGCTATCGCCATCCAGAGGATGCTCGCGAGCAACTGGAGCGCGGACTGGAGCTGCACAAGAAAGTGTTTGGGATGCGGCCGCAAGGGGTGTGGCCGTCGGAGGGCAGCGTTTCCGAAGAGGTGTTGGCGATTGCACACCAGCTTGGAGTGCAATGGATGGCGACCGACGAAGGCGTGCTGGGGCGGAGTCTGGGGACGAATTTCTCGCGGGACGGTTATGGTCATCTGGATTCGGACGGGGCGCGCCGGCTGTACACGATTTATCGCTACGAAAACGCCAATGCCGATACGCGGATGAATCTGCTTTTCCGCGACCACACGCTTTCCGACCTGATCGGATTCGTATACTCGGGAATGCCGCCGCAAGACGCCGCTAATAATCTCATCCATAAGATTAAGGAATCGGCGCAGCCGATTCTTGCCAATGGGCAAGATGCCGTGGTCCCAATCATTCTGGACGGCGAGAATGCATGGGAATACTACCCGCGATCGGGCCGAGAATTCTTGCGGAGATTTTATGACGCTTTGCAGAAAGAGCCGGGAATGGAAGCGGTGACAGTGACGGAGGCGATCACGCGCCACAAGAACGTCGGTCATCTGAAGTCGCTGGTGCCGGGGTCGTGGATCAACGCAAACTTCAACGTTTGGATTGGAGCGCCGGAGGACAACAAGGCCTGGGACTACCTGTATCACGCGCGCAATTTCTATGCGCAGGCGGCCCCGGACGCAACCGAGAAACAACGCAAGCTGGCGTTTGAAGAAATTTTGATCGGCGAGGGCAGCGACTGGAACTGGTGGTACGGACCGGAGCACCACTCCGCGAACGATCGCGACTTCGACGAACTCTACCGCAAACACCTGTCGAACGTTTACCAGGCGTTGGGCGGGACCCCGCCGGATTATCTGGCGCAGCCGATCGCTGGGGGAGTGGCGCGGCCTTCGTTCACGCCGCAGAGCGCCTACATCCATCCCAGAGTTGCAGGCGACATGGTGCGCTACTTCGAGTGGCTGGGGGCGGCGTGTTACACGGCCGACCGGCGCTCTGGCGCCATGCACGGCAAGCAGTTTCTGATGGACGAAGTGCTTGCCGGGATCGACGAGCAGTATGTGTATGGCCGGTTGGACTTCGTCAAAGTGCCGGAAGACGCCTTCGAAGTGGTGGTGAATTTGGAGTCATGGGCCAACCATGCCGCGAAGCCCCGGCGCGACCTGCGGTTGGGCGCGGCGGTGGATGGAGGCCACATGCAGTCGTGGAAAGTGACGCAGAGCGAAAAGGTGGTGGCAGATTCGACGGATGCGAAAGATGCGCGGGTGGTGCTTGTCCGGAATTTTGAGTTTCGCCTGCCTCTCACGTGGCTGCTCGCGGCTCCGGTGGAAATTGAAAAAGTGCGAGGACCGAAAAGCTCGGATGTTTTGACCACCAGGCTGCGCCTGCGCTTCAGTCTGTGGCAGAATCATCTGCCGGTCGACGCATTGCCGGTGGAAGGCTGGATCGACCTGGAGTTGCTGGCGGAAGGGGATCTGGCGGCAGTGAGCGGCTGAAACAAGTGTGTGGAAGCGGGGCCTTGCCCGCTTGGACGGGGCCCTTCGGCTCCGCTCAGGGCAGGCTCCGCCCCGTCCCCACACGGTCTAATTTCTCGCTACTGGCCGTTGCTGGCGACGGCCACAGTCATTGTCATCGGACGGCTCAATTCCATCACCAGCTCGGTGCCTGCCGGAAGCATCGCGGAGCGGTGCTTGCCGAGCCAGTGCGTGACGGTCACGGTGGCGCCGACGGCTCCGCCAATGAGGAAGCCTTTGCCGCCGCCCGCTAGTCCACCGATGAGCATTCCGCCGCCAGTGCCGATACCGATTTCGGTGAGATCTTTGGCGTCGTGGCCATCGCCTTTGAACTGCCCTTCCGAGTTGACGTCGGTGCCGCGGCGGGCGTTGGTGTCAACCAGCGAGGCGTTCAGCATGAACCTGTCTCCATTGGGAAGGACAAGGTGTTCGGGGAAGATGGCAATGGTGGGCTTGCCGGCAATGCGCCGCGGTTCGTTCGTTTTCGTGACGCGGCCCTCGACAGTGGTGCCCGTCGGAATCACGGTTTTTCCGTTCATCACGACGGGCTCAGTGACTCTGGCCGAGAACGAATCTCCGGCCTTCGAACTGAAGGTTGCGAGCGTGGTTTCGAGCTTCATCTTGACGGCGGTGCCGGCGGGCAGGGCAGTTTGCGCCCACGCGAAACTTGCGATCAGGATGAGCGATGTCAGTGAAAGTGTCTTCTTCATGTTGCCTCCAAAGTTGCTTAAACAGTTCAATTCCGAATCTTTTTCAGGGTCCAATCTCAAAGTCCAATCTCAAAGTCCATGCAAAGCTCCCAAAATCTCATCAAGCGGCGCGCGGTCGAGCTGGTTATCGCCGCGATAGATGTAGCGCACAACGCCGCCGCGGTCGCCGTCGCGACAAATCACGAGCGTGGCGGGGTGCGCGATGTTGAGCGCATCCGTGGCGAGCGCGTGATGGAGGCCGTAGGCTTTGGTCACGGTCCGATCCTCATCGAGCAGAAAGACGCTGGCGATGGGATGCTTCTCCAGGAATCTTCCCGGCTTCCACACGCCGTCCCGCTTTTCGGCGGCAATGAATGCCAACTGTGCTTCCGCTGCTTCAATTTCCCGTCCCCGCGACTCGAACTGAGTCATGCGCTTCACGCAGTTCGGTCACCAAGTGCCGCGCAGAAACTCGAGAATCAGCGTGGCCTGTGCGAGCAGAGCGCCGAGAGTGAATGTGCCCTCACGGTTGGCCGCTCCCAGGGAAAAATCCGGCGCGCGCGACCCGATCTCCAGAGTGTCTGTGCGGTTCTTCATGTTGAGTTCGACTTTAAGCGAGGTGGGAATCAGGAACAATAACGGATGGGGTACCGGGGGCAGGATCCTTTCACGTGGCCCACTTGGGGAGTTACTCTAGCTGTATGTTTCGCATTCACATTCTTATTGGAGTCATCGTGTCCGTCGCCATGTTTTCAATTGGTCACGACTTCGCGCAGCTAGGACCTCGTGCCGAGCCGTTTCCTCTTGCGAAAGGGTCGTATTGGATTTACCGCGGTCAACACAAGGGGCAGGAGGCGGGGCAAGGACTGAAGGTATTCAGTAAGAAGGTCATCTGCCGAACTGAGGTCGTCGATCGTATCGACAGGGGTGGAGTGCTGGCCGTTGTGGTTCGTGGTTATCCGGTCTGCGGAGAGGATTTGGATGTCTTGATTTCTGCCGACGGGCACCACTTCTATCTCTTGCCTGCCGAGAGTTCAGTTCTGAAACGTTTAAAGGATCCAAACGATGCTCTCGTAGATCTTGTTCGAGACGATCAGATCGAACTGGTGCTGCCTCTTGTGAAGGGAGAACGGTTTTGCGAAGCCTCACAGATGACTAGACCCGATGGCTTCTACTGTTCGGTCGTAGAAGAGGAGCGGAGGGAAAAATTACGGGGAGTCTCGGGGATTTCCGGTGATCTTGAGCGTACGGTTTACCAGATTGCCTTCCGCACGGCGCCGGATTACACAGCCATAGATTTCGTGCCTGGGGTTGGCATCATCTCTTACGACTACGTCCACCACGGAACAATCGATGAAGAGCATCTGAAGCTTGTCGAGTTTCATCACGGGAAAGCCCCTGATCACTAACCGGGTCCCTGCCGCGTCCGATATAATTCGGTTTCGCATGCAGGAGACGCGGCAAGCTGCGTCTCTACGATTATCACGAATGTTTCTAAATCAATCCGATGAATAAAGGACGCACTTATGCCTCTTACAAGTATTGCCGATATCCGCGGACGCCAGGTGCTTGACTCGCGTGGCAATCCGACCGTTGAAGCTGAAGTTTTTCTCGATGGTGGCGCCAGCGCGCGGGCCATTGTGCCGAGTGGCGCGTCCACCGGTGAGCATGAGGCCGTGGAATTGCGTGACGGCGACAAGGGCCAGTACATGGGCAAGGGCGTTCTGCAGGCAGTGGCGAACGTCAATGGCGAGATTGCGGAGGCGCTCGGTGGGGTGGACGCCGCCGACCAGCGCACGCTCGACGCCAGACTGATAGATCTTGATGGCACCGCCAACAAGGGGAGGCTGGGCGCGAACGCGATTCTGGCGGTTTCGATGGCCGCTGCTCGCGCTTCGGCGAGAGCGTTCGAACTGCCGCTTTATCGTTATCTCGGCGGGGCTGCGGCGAACACTTTGCCGGTGCCGATGATGAACATCCTGAACGGCGGCGCGCATGCCGATAACAACGTCGACTTCCAGGAGTTCATGGTGATGCCAGTGGGAGCGCCGTCGTTTTCAGAGGCGCTGCGCTGGGGCGTGGAAGTTTTCCATACGCTTAAGGGCGTGCTGAAAAAGCGCGGCTACAACACGGCGGTTGGCGACGAAGGCGGGTTTGCTCCGTCGGTGAAGTCGAATGTCGAGGCCATTGAAGTGGTGCTGGAGGCGATTCAGCAGGCGGGCTACAAACCGGGTGAGGAGATCGCGATTGCGCTCGATCCAGCGGCCAGCGAGTTCTATGAGGACGGAAAATATGTCTTCAAAAAATCCGACAAGTCGGCTAAGAGTTCTGAAGACATGATTCGCTACTACGCAAAATGGGTGAACGATTACCCGATCGTGTCACTCGAAGACGGGCTCTCCGAAAACGACTGGGACGGCTGGGCGCTCTTGACCAAAGAACTGGGAGGCAAGATTCAGCTGGTGGCCGACGACATCTTCGTCACCAACATTGAGATCTTCGCCAAAGGCATCGAGAGGGGGATTGCGAACTCGATCTTGATCAAACTCAACCAGATTGGCACGGTCAGCGAGACGCTCGACGCCATCGACCTGGCGCGCCGCAACGGATACACGTCGGTGATCTCGCATCGTTCCGGCGAAACCGAAGACACGTTTATCGCAGACTTTGCGGTGGCGACTGGAGTGGGGCAAATCAAGACGGGCTCAGCGTCCCGCACCGACAGAATTTCCAAGTACAACCAGTTGCTGCGGATTGAAGAAGAGTTGGGCGGGGCGGCGCGGTTTTTGGGGGTGAAGGCGCTGAACTATAAGGGCTAAAGCAACCTCCTGCGTCCAACGTCAACTTGACTTAGTCCATGACTAAGCTATAATGGGCCCATGGAAGTCAATATCCACGAGGCCAAGACCCACCTGTCGCGCCTGCTGGAGCGGGTTGCGATGGGCGAGGAGGTCATTATCGCCAAGGCCGGAACCCCTGTGGCCAAGCTCGTGCCAATTAAGCCGGCAGCTCGCGGCTTTAAGTTTGGATCGGCCAAGGGCAAAATTGTCATTGCCGATGACTTCAACGATCCTCTTCCCAAAGAAATCGAAGATCTTTTCTGGTAATGAAAGTCCTACTGGATACCCACACTTTTCTTTGGGCGATCATAGACGAGAAAAAACTGTCTCCGAGAGTGCGGAGGGTAATGGCCTCGTCCGAGTTATGGTGGAGCGTGGTGAGCCTATGGGAGGCGATTCAGAAGGCGCAGGTAGGAAAGCTCTCGCTGCCGCTGCCGGCCGGGCCTTTTTTGACTGACGAACTCAGCTCTAACCATGTTCGATTGTTACCCGTCAGCCTAAGCCATGTCTTGCGAGTTGAAGAGTTGCCGCTTCATCATCGCGACCCGTTCGACCGCTTGCTCATCGCGCAAAGCATCGAAGAGGGATGGCCAATTGTTACGGGCGATCCATGGTTTGCGCGTTATCCGGTCGATGTGATCTGGTAATTTGACAGCTAAGAGCTAAAACCCCATCGTGTCGTCCGCCGAGGGTCCATAGGTCGCCGGCACCGGCTTCCCATTCAATCGCAGATATACGCCGAGCTGAGCGCGGTGGTGCACCAGGTGATTGAGGAACATTTGCCGGTAGGCGAGAAAGCGCGACGCGCTGAAGATGGGCTTGCCCCCAATGCTCAGCTTCCAGGGCTGCGTCCAGGCTTCATCTGACGTGCTCTTGAGGGCGGCACGTAGCTTGGCGGCGCCTTCATCAAGAACGCGGACTAGTTGTGCCGCAGATTCGAAGGGCATGGGCTTGTAGCTGCGTTGCGCAAAATCAAGTTCAGGAGTTGTGAGCACCGTGACACCAAAGCCCACCAACTCCACCACGTGAGGCGCAAGCCGGCTGAGGGGCATAGATTTGGGATGCGGCGCGAAGTCTTTCTTGTCTTCCGGAACGCGTTCCAGCATGGTGCGCGTCTTTTTCATTTCTTCATCGAATTCGGACAGCAAGAGCTCGCTGATAAGCATGTTCATCCTCCGCGGTAGTATAAGACGCCAAGTCGGCCGCGGGAAGTGGATACCGAGTCTATCCCGCGTGATTTGAAAAGCTGCGCTTCCTCCTATAGATTCTTCTTTTGCCCTTTTCTCGCGTCTCCGTGCCTCCGTGGTGGATTTTCTCGGAAGCGAAAGCCAACAGCCAAAAGCCAGGAGCTAAGAGCTGATTTATGCCTCGTCCTAAACCTCTCGTTCTCATCATCCTCGACGGCTGGGGATACCGCGCCGAAACCAAGGCCAACGCTATTGCCCTCGCGCGCAAGCCGACCTACGACCGGCTGCTGCGCGAGTATCCGAATACGCTGATTCATACCAGCGGGCCGTTTGTCGGGCTGCCGGAAGGGCAGATGGGCAACAGCGAAGTCGGCCATCTGAATATGGGCGCCGGGCGCATCGTGCATATGGACATCACACGCATCGACCTGATGATCCTGAACGGCGAATTTTTCTCGCATCCCGTGCTCGTCGAGGCGATGACGAATGCTCGCGGCGGCGGGCGCAAGTTGCATCTGTTCGGGCTGGTGTCGGACGGCGGCGTGCACTCGCGGCAGGAGCATCTGTATGCGCTCCTCAAAATGGCCAAGCAGAACGGAGTCGATCGCGTCTTCGTGCATGCTTTCATGGATGGCCGCGACACGCTGCCCACCAATGGCGCCGGGTATCTCGATCAGTTGCAGCAGAAGATGCGAGAGTACAACTCCGGCAAAATCGCGACCGTCAATGGCCGTTATTACGCCATGGACCGCGACCGGCGCTGGGAGCGCATCGCCAAGGCCTACAGCGCGATGGTCGCGGGCAAAGCCGAGGGCGGTAGCTGCGTTGACGCTGTGCAGGGGATGAAGGAGTCCTACAACAAAGGCGTGACCGACGAGTTTGTGGTGCCCTTCGTTTGCACGGATGCGCGCGGCGAAGCGTTGGCTAGGGTTGGCGACGACGATTCGTGCATCTGCTTCAATTTTCGCGCGGATCGTGTGCGCGAGATCACGCGCGCGCTGTGCCGCAACAGCGGACTGAACGAGAAGGGCGGGAGCGACTTGCCAGGCGCGGCCGAACTCGATGCAACTATCCCGCGCGCGCGCGCGCCTAAGAACCTGAAGTACGTTTGCATGACGAGGTACGACAAGAACTTCAACCTGCCGGTGGTGATTCCGCCGGAATCGATGGCGAACATCCTGGCCAACGTCATGGGCGGGCTGAAGATGCGCAACCTGCGCGTGGCGGAGACAGAGAAATATGCGCACGTGACGTACTTTTTTAATGGCGGCGTGGAACAGCCCTTTCCGGGAGAAGAACGGGTGATGGTGCAGTCGCCGAAGGTTGCAACCTACGACTTGAAGCCGGAGATGAGCGCTGCCGGCATCGCCGAGGCGGTTGTTAAAGCAACCAACGATGGCACCTTCGACGTGATCATTGTCAACTTTGCCAATGCCGACATGGTCGGACACTCGGGCAAAATCGAGCCCACCATCAAGGCGGTTGAGACGGTCGATGCCTGCCTCGGCGAGATTGAGAAAGCGGTGCGCGCCAAGGGAGGAGCGATGCTGATTACGGCCGACCACGGTAATGCTGAAATGATGATCGACCCCGTAAGCGGTGGTCCGCATACGGCGCATACGACGAATCCAGTGCCGTTTATTCTGATGGCAGAGGACGCGAAACAATATTCGCTCAAGCCCAATGGGTCACTGCGTGATATTTCGCCGACTATGCTTGGGATGCTCGGGATCACTGAGCCGAAGGAAATGACGGGCTCGGATCTGCGGAAGCCGCTGAAATCTTGAACCGCCGAGACGCAGAGGACGCCGAGAAGATCTTTTGATCACCCGATGACCCGATGACCCGATCACCCGATGGGCCGATCCGCAATCACCCTATGCGCAAGCTTCTGATTTGCGTTCGCCATCCGTTTGACCAGTGGAACGCGCCGACATGGTTCTCTGAGCGCTTGCGGAAGGATTTTCCGCAAATTGCAATCGTTCATCTTCCCGACTACAAGCGCGTGGATGAAGAAATCGTCGATGCTGAAATTGTCGTTGCCTGGTCGATCCGTCCAGAGCAGATCGGGGCGGCAGAGAAACTGCGCTGGATTCACTCGCCTGCGGCGGCTGTCCATCAGCTGATTTTTCCTGAACTGGTCAACAGCGACATTATTCTCACCAACGCGCGTGAAGTGCACGGGCCGGTGGTGGCGGAGCACGTCATTGCGCTCATCTTTGCGCTGGCCAAGAAAATTCCGGGCTCGGTGCGGTTGCAGGAGAAGCACGTTTGGGGGCAGCAGATCCTGTGGGACGAACTGCCTCGAATCCGAGAAGTTGCGGGCGCAACCCTCGGTATGGTGGGCCTCGGCAGCATCGGACGCGCGGTCGCCAAGAGCGCGAAAGCCCTGGGCATGCGGGTGATGGCGGTGCGCGAGCATCCGGATAAGGGAAGTGAAGGTGCGGACGCTGTGTTGGGGCCGGCGCAAATCGACGAAGTGTTTCGCCAAGCGGATTACATCGTGCTGGCGGCACCGGTTACGGACAGCACAAAGGCTATTGCGAACGGCGAACGCTTGGCGCTCATGAAACCGGATGCCTGCCTGATCAACGTCGGCCGTGGCGCGCTGGTGGATGAACCCGCGCTCGCCACGGCGCTGCGTGAGAAGAAAATTGGAGGTGCGGCGCTCGATGTATTTCCGAAGGAGCCCCTCCCCGCCGACTCGCCGCTGTGGGACGTGACCAATCTGCTGATTACTCCGCACACGGCGGCGCTGACCGACAAGTTATGGGAGCGGCACTACGCGCTCTTCTCGGACAATCTGCGCCGCTATCTGAATGGTAAGCCGCTGTTGGCCGTGGTGGACAAGCGAAAAGGATACTAATAAGTCGGATGGTCTCGCCTGTTCGAGCTTTCTGCTGGACAGAGTAAAGAGAGTAGGTTTTAATCCTTGGCATGCAAACTCTCGGGATATCCGATTCCACGCCAGGTAGCGAGAGCCGCCTCAAGAGCCTCTTTTGGCCTTCAATTGAGAGTGGGGCTGACGTAGAGTATCTCGCCGTCCAAGGCTATTGGGTGTGCACGGTGGTGGCCGCTTTGTCATTGGCCTTATTATTTGCGGGACATCAGCCCGTGCTGGGAATAGTCATATTCTTGTTTTTCCATCTAGGAGGGGTCGGCGTTCGGGAGTACAGTATTTATTTTTTATGTCATCGATACGCTTGCACTATCGTTCAAGCTTCTTGTGGGTTCGCCGGGAACGATCGTGCTGCGGGTGATCATAACGTGTTTGCTTCTTTCGAATTTTCGCGCAACATGGATTTCGGCGCATTGGCAGTCCGGCTCGGACGAGGCCGCGATGCCTCTGCGGCTCCACGATACCTTGTCGGATAAGTTCGCTAACAAATGGCCAAGCTGGCTTTGGCCCAAGATGAGAGTTGTGTATTACATTTTCTCGGTAGGCCTATTGCTATTGTTCGTCCTTGGTCTGGTGGCAATGTTTCTTCGCCGCGCTCGTTGATAACAGCGACGCCGTCTCACCGCGTATCAATTCCAAACCCGATAATCGCAGTTACTTCGACCGGTTCATCTCCGCGAAATGCGGGACGGAATTTCCACTTGGGCAACGCAGCCAAGAGTTTCGAGGTGGTCTCGGCCGCACCCGGTTCCAGCACTCTCAGGTCCTTTAGAACTCCTGTGCGGTCAAGGATGCAGGCGAACACGACGTGCGTTGGTCGAAGGCCATCGGGAAGGTCTTTACGGAGAGGCTCGGGCTCGCTCAACGCTTCGCGGGAAGGATGCGTGGCGGAAGACGGATCGGAGTATTGCATCACCGCCGTTCCGAGCGAGGTTTCGATGTAGATGGAATAGTTGTCGCCCTTCAACAGGCCGTAGTAGGGCAACACGCCGCCCGAGCGCGAGGTCGCGACCACCGTAACTCCGGATCTTTTGTGGTCATTCACCGAGGAATGTCCGGGACCCGTAGCTGGGGCGTCGCCGCCGGGAGATCCGAAACTGGGCAGGTTGACGGTGGTCGTGCCGCCCTCCACGGATACGCCGGGCATGGCGGGTGTGCCGCTGGTGCCACTTCCCGCGCCACCGGGGCCGGGATAAGGCGAAATTCCTCCACGTGCGTTGGGATCGGAGCCGCGCCCTGTGCCTTCTCTGCCCGCGCCTGACCCTTCTCCTTGCAAGCCGCTGCCGGGGCCATTGCCTTTGCCGATGCCCGATCCGCCGCCGCTTCCGCCGAGACCGCTTTTCCCTGTGCCGCTGGGCGACATGGCGAGAGCGCCGTCGCCGGTTGAGTTCGGCACTCCAACTTTGGTTCCCGGTTGGCTGGAGATGACGACGCCGGAGCCGGCAGCGTTGCCCCCAGCGTTGCTCGGTGGAGCTACGGAGGAACCCAGGTCGAGCGGACCGCCGGCGCCAGTGCCTTTGTTCCCTCGTCCGCTGCCAGAGAGAGCTTTGCCGCCGCCCAGGCCCGGCGGAGGTGGCACGACGTTGGCGTCGCCCAGGAGCGCGCCTCCGGATTCACCGGAGCGTCCGCCACCGCTTTTCTGAGAACCTTGGCCTTCGATGCTGGCCGGAGGTGGCACAACCTGAGGCGCGAAGGCGCCAGCGCCAGATCTTGCGAGTGACCCTCCGCCAGATGCGGTGGGCGGCGGCGGCACGGGCTTAGCGCGCACGTCTCCAGTTGCCGAACTTCCCCAACTGTTGAGATCGCGGCTGACCTGCGACGGCGGCGGCGCTATAACTGCGGGGGCGGGCAGAGTCAGCTTGGGTCTGGACGAGACGTCGCGCTGCGGCGCGGAAACCGGTGGCGCTACCACGTCGACGGTTTGCGTCAGTGGTAGACGTGAACTGGCCAAGTCACGCTGCGCGTCCTGCGGAGCCGGCGCGATAACGGTCGGCGCGATCGGGTTTGCGGCGCGCATTTTGTCGCGCGAGACATTCGGTGCGGGTGGGATGATGCTGGGGGTCAGCATGTTCGACTTGCGGCTTGCCGATGAATTTAGTTCCGGCGAAGGCGGCACCACGCTCATCGCCGGCAGAGTTGGGGCAGTTAGCGTCGAGCGCAGGCCTTCGGCGGGTGGTGGTCCGGGATTCGGTTTGAAGGCGAGCAGATTGGCGACTGCGGAATCCGAATGAGGCAGATTTATCTTGGGAGCGTCCACAACCCGCTCGCGGGGCTTGTCGCCGCGCGCTACGCGGATGGCCTGCGTGCGGTGGTGGGCTTGCTGGCCGCCGGCGCGTCCGGATTTGCCGGACTGCGCTCCGCCCCGGTCTTGGGTTTGCGGCAGTTCGTCACCGGAGTAATAGATGACGTCCCATTGCGGACGAGTTGGAGGAAGGGGGATCTCAAGACTGGCAAAGCGTTCGGGGAGCACGATGATCGCGATCAGAAGAAGGCATTCGAGCAGCCAGCAGACGAGCATGCCGCGATAGGGGAACATGCCAACGGGCGCTTCTCCGGCCAAGCGCCTCGGAGGGCGGGCGAGCGCCGGTTGTAAGGCAGACTTGAACTCTTCCCATCGGGACGACCATTCCACCAGCAGGCGCGGGGGTTCGGGCCACTGGGTGAGGCTTTCCGGAATGGTGTCAACTTCGTTCATTGTTTTGGGCTGCGTAATTTTCTGGGGAATTCGTATTAGTGTAGTGTGCCAGAAGGAGTCACAGATTTCGCGGTAACTTCAGTCTTTTTTGTGTCTTTTCTCGCGGATGTTTCCCTCGGCTTTTTCTCGGATACCGGAACAGAGTTTCTCGGAGATCATTACAATTCCTTGGTTGGCGAGGAGTTGGCAAAGATTGGCAATTTTAGGGGTACCCCCCTCCCCCCCACTGCCTATTGGAATCATAGAGTTACAGACAATCAAAATCTTTGAGTTCAAAGGACTTATAGGGAAAATCTTCTGGAATAAGGAGTTAGCTTGGCTTCTGGACAATTCGACTCGCCCTCACTGGGCCCGCCACGGGAAATCAATCACTTAGCTGGGGTCTTTTCTCGCGGGTTATTAGCTCGCCTTCAAGGTATTGAAAGAAATGGAGTTATTTGCAAGACGCCCGATAAATGGGTCGAAGAGGTGGACCACTGAAACAATGACCGATTATCGCTCGGGTTCGTTGTCAAGGAACAGGTGGGGCTTAGGCAAATGCTTGTTTGCGATGAATCTAGTTTAACAGTTGAGTCAAGTGGGTTTTGCTCCGAAACCATTTCGCGAGTTCTAGCACGCTCGCGGGAAAGGTATCTTCCGCGCCGCAGGCCACTTCTCGAAAAGCGCGAGAAGTGGCGCACCCCCAGTTATTTCGGTCGACGTTTTTAAGGGCCAACTCTGTTATACTTCCCATGTAATTTGGCCTACCCGCCTGGGTCACCCGTCTGCTCTCCGTTTTAGAAATGATCGGGTAGTTAGCACTTTGCGTCCCGCATCCGAGTGAAGACGCCTCCCCTTTTGGTGCGGCGCGGAGGGTACCACAATGAAACGTTCAGGCTTGCTGTTACTCTTGATAACGCTCTCTTCGGCTGCACTGGGCAAGGACAAAACACCAGTTCCTGCCGGTGCTTGTTTAGCTGTAGAGCCAGGTGGCCAGCCCTGTATAGCCAATTGGGGAATCCATGCTGGAGCGCTAACCCCTGGATGCTTCTCATACGTAGAATCCGAGAAGTTACCCCTGGAGCTAGTCAAGACTTACTATCTAGAGAAAAGTCTGAAGGATCTTCAAAGCAGGGGGCTAAAAGTCGTGGTAACCAGCAAAGAATCTATTCGGGCCAATCCATCCTCGGGTTGTCACAACCTTGATGTGAAGTAGCACGGTGCCCCAGGTTCGCGGCGGGTGGCCACCTTACCGTTTTCAAACTCACAAGGGTGCCCCGTCCAAGCTTGGCTTGGGCGGGCCGGTTTCATCACAAACTGAGAAGTCAGTCATCACAGACTGAGAAGCGGTCCAGGGGTATGTTGTCACCATGCCCTGGGGATTGCGGCGTTTCCAGGAAACCGGCCAGCTACACTTCCTCACCTTCAGCTGTTATGAGAGACGACCAAACTTCAGGAACGCTCCGTCCCGGACTACGTTCGAGACTTCTCTCGAAGGGGTACGACGACGCTACGGACTTTGCGTCTACGGCTATGTCGTGATGCCGGAGCACATCCACATGTTGGTAAACGAACCGGAGCAAGGCTCGCTGTCGCGAGTTACCTCGGCCGCTAAAATTCTTCATCGTCCTTCCACATTTGGGAAAGTCAAAATCCCCGCCCTGTCGCAGAAAACGCGACAAGGACGGGGCACCCGCGGAGTTGAGATGAGGGAAAGGCCCGTGCTTCAGGCGGCTTCGGTGTGAATCGGACGTTCTTCGAAAGAAATATCGACCTGGTCGCCGAGCGCGGTCAGGGACTCGCGGACGGTGCCAGTCGGAAGCTCGAGCACGGATGCGGAGTGGACGCGGACGGCGGCCATGCGCCAGGGCTTGAGCTCCTCTTCAATGTGGACGACAATTCTTTCCCGGTCAAGGTAAACGGCGTCGATGGGAAAACGCATGGCGAAGGTGTGGATGCCGTGGGAAGGGTTGATCCACAGTCCCTGGCCATGTGAGAAATGGGACGAGTGGGTGGCCATGAGGCCGCGAAAGCGGGACCAGTGGGTACGCGCGATCAGGAGATCGGTCGCGAGATAGGTGGTGCGTGTACGGTTAAAAGCGTATCCCTTGGGCCGGTTCATTGAATCATTGAATCATTGAGACATTGAATCATTGACTCAATACCTCAATGATTTAATGACTCAATAACTCACCGTTTCCCTCCGGCAACGGGCATGAATATGTGTAGCAACTGAATTACGGCCGGCCCGACGGTGACGAAAATCAGGGAGGGCATGACGAAGAGGACGAGGGGAATGATCATTTTGACGGTAGTCTTGGCGGCCTGTTCTTCGGCGCGCTGGCGGCGCTCGGTGCGCAGGGAATCGGAATGGACGCGCAGGGCCTGAGCCACGCTGGTTCCGAAGCGGTCGGTCTGAATCAGGGTTGCGACCAGGGAGCGAATGTCATCGACCCCGGTGCGCTCGGCCAGGTTGCGGAGCGCCTCGACGCGGGGTTTTCCGGCGCGAGTCTCGAGATCGAAGAGATGGAATTCGCCGCTCAGCTCGGGGTGCGCGGTGCGCAGATCCTCGCCCACTCGCATCATCGCCTGGTCGAGAGATAAGCCCGCTTCCACGCAGATCACAGTCAGATCCAGTCCATCGGGAAGGCCGAGGCGAAGGCGGCGCTGCCGTTCCTGCATCTTCTTTTTTAGCAAGAATCGCGGGATAAAAAAGCCGAATGCGGTCACACCCAAGAGCAGCAGGGGCGAACCGACTCCGGTGAATGCAAAAACCGCGAGGAAAGAAAGGGCGGCGAACAGGACGCGCAACCCACGATAGATGGTAACGTGCTGGGGGTTGCGATATCCCGCCTGAATCAGCCAGGCACGGGTTTGCGAAACATTGGTGGCCGAGGACGGCAAGGCGCGGCTCAGGGGATCGAGAGCCTGCTGCATGCGTTCGCGGATAGCGGGTTTGGTCTGGGATTTGGGGCGCTGCCAGCCGATTTCACGGAGGCGGGAACCGAGCACCGACGAGGGCACAACCGCGGCCGCTCCAAAGGCGAAGACGATCACCACGATGGTGAGAAACACGAAAATAGTGAGTGCCAGCACCATGAATTTAGACCTTAGTTCATCAGACTTGGATCCTGATAATTCTGCGAATAACAAAGTAGCCCATGGTCTGCAAAGTGATGCCTCCGACGATCAAGGCGTGCCCCAAGGGGTCGGTGAAAAGCGGCTGAATGAAACCCGGGTTGATGAGAAGCATGAGGACCACAATCACGGGCGGCAGAGCCATGAGCAAGGCCATGGTGAGGCGTCCCTGGGCGGTGTGGACGCGGACCTGGCGCAGGATCTTAAAGCGTTCGCGAATGACGTAAGAGAGGTTGTCAAGAATCTCGGCGAGATTACCGCCGGTTTCGCGCTGCAACATCACCGCCGTTACGAAGAACTTAACGTCGACCAGAGGAACACGGTCGGCGAGGTTGAGCAGGGCGTCGCGTACCGGGAGCCCGAATTTCTGTTCTTCGTAGAGCTGGCGGAATTCTCCGGCAACGGGTTCGGAGACTTCGTTGGCAATCATTTCGAGGGCGGTGGTAAAGGCGTGTCCGGCGCGAACGGCGCGGGCGAGGGTATCGATGGTCTCGGGAAACTTCTCCTCAAATTTCCGGAAGCGCTTGGTCCGCAGATGCGAGGCATAGGCGTAGGGAAGAAAAAAACCGAGGAGAGCGCCCACCCAACCGAAAATCAAGTTTCCGCCGGCGATGAACGCGATAACGGCGAGGCCCACGGCCGACACGGCGCACAGCATGAGGAAGTTTCCGGCGCGAACGTCCAGGCTTCCCTGAGCCAGCATTTTTTGCAGCACCGAAACTCGCTGAGAGCGGCGCAGAAAGGTGTCGAAGGCCGGGATGCGGCTGAGCACTTCGTCGCGAAGCAGAGCCACGTCGGGCGCGGCTTGCTCGGCTGGTTTCTGAACGGTGGAGAGGCGGTCGCGGAGAACGCGGGCCTGGGCCTTGCGCTGATCGAACAAAGACATGGCGGCAAAGACCGCCAGCGTGACCGTAACAAATACCAGCAAGGCGATAAAGAGCGGCATCCGCTAAACCTCCATCCGGGACTCGAAGAGCGCGGTACTCAGGCGGCAACCGGCGGTGGCGAGGCGCTCGGCGAAATGCGGCGGCTGGCCAGTGGAATGGAAGACGCCGCGCACCTTTCCGCTCTCGTCAATGCCGCTGCGGTCAAAAACGAAAACGTCCTGCAGCGTGATCATTTCTCCGGCCATTCCCGTGACCTCGGAGACGGTGATCACTTTGCGCGAACCGTCGGAGAGACGCGCAACCTGGACGACGGCGTGGACCGCGTTGGCGATCTGCTGGCGAATCGCACGCTCGGGAATGTTCAGGTTGGCCATGGAAACCATATTTTCGATGCGAGCCAGGGCGTCGCGCGGCGAATTGGCGTGCACGGTGGTAAGCGAACCCTCGTGACCGGTATTCATGGCCTGAAGCATGTCGAAGGCTTCTTCGCCGCGCACCTCGCCCACCACTATGCGATCGGGACGCATACGCAGGCTGTTAATGACGAGCTGGCGCATGCGGACCGAGCCCTTGCCTTCGATGTTCGGAGGGCGGGTTTCCAGACGGACTACGTGTTCCTGCTTGAGCTGCAATTCGGCCGCGTCTTCGATGGTTACGATGCGCTCCGAATTCGGGATGTATCCGGAAAGAACATTGAGGACCGTGGTTTTACCGGCGCCGGTTCCCCCGGAAATGATCAGGTTGAGGCGGCCCTTGACCATGGCCGAGAGCAGTTCCAGCATCGGTCCGGTCAAAGTTTTGTTTTCGATCATGTTGCGCGCGGTGATCGTATCGCGGCCAAAGCGGCGGATGGAGAGGCAGGCGCCGTCGAGGGCCAGGGGAGGAATGATGGCGTTGACGCGAGAGCCATCCTGCAGGCGGGCATCGACCATGGGCGAGGACTCATCGACGCGCCGTCCGATGCGGGAGACGATGCGGTCGATGATCTGCATTAAGTGCTGGTTGTCCTTGAACGACAAGCCGGTGATTTCCAGCTTGCCGGCGCGCTCGATGTACACGCGGTCGAAGCGGTTGACGAGAATGTCGGAAATGGTGGGATCTTTGAGGAGCGGCTCGAGCGGGCCCAGGCCAAAGATTTCGTCGAGGATCTCGCGTGACAACTGCTCGCGCTCGGCGAAACTGAGAGGAACCGCCTCGCTGTTCACTGAACTGCGAATCAGGACGAGAACTTCCTCGCGCGCCGAATCTCCCGTGGAGCGACCGAGTTTTTCCAGGTCGAGGCGATCGAGGATCTTGCGGTGCAAGTCCGCCTTGACCTGCTGGTACTCGCTCCGTTCGAAAACTTGCAGATTGGCCATGGTTTCTAAACCGCCTTAAAGCTAAACCGTGTTTGTGAGGCAATTCCGTGTTGCTGCGCCGCGAGCTACGAGCTACGAGCTTCGAGCAAGCTGGTTGCCCGCAGCTCGCAGCTCGCAGCTCGTAGCTTATCCGGCAACACAGAATTAGGCATTATCAAACCGTCTTAAACAGCGACCAGGCCGTGCGCTTCAGATCCAGATCGTCCTTGGTCAAGTATTCCGCCAGCCCGGAAATGGAGCGGGCAATTTCGCTGTTCCCCTGCTGCATCACAGGAACGCCGCGATCGATCGCGGCCGAGACCGCGAAGTACTGATTGGGGATTCGCCAGAGCACCGGCGCCCCGATGGCGGCCTCGGTCTCCGCTTCATTGAAGCCCGCCACCTTGCGATAACGGTTCAACACCAAGGCAAACCGGTCCCGGGAGCCGCTCTCGCCGAGATACTGGGCCACTCTTCCGGCGCTCCACAGGGAAGCGACATCGGCGTGGGCGATGAGCAGAATTTTCTCCGACAGGTTGCTGACCAGACGAGTGGCGCTGTCGAGCCGGGAGGAAGCGTCCACGACGATGTAGTGAAACACGCCGACCATGGTGTCAAAGAGGCGGGCAAAATCGGAAGCGGAGGGCTCGATAGCCGTGGGCGTCGCGGCGCCGGCCAGCAACTGCAAGCCGTCATGGTGACGGACCACGAAGCTTTCGAGCAGGGACGAGTCCAGGCGGTGCAAGTTCGTGATGGCGTCCGAGATGGTGAATGTAGGCTTGAGATTAAGATGCAAGGCGCAGTGACCGAGTGGTGCCAGGTCGATCAGCGCCGTGCTGTGGTGAAGCGACTCCAAGGCCAGAGCCAGATTGACGGCGACGGTGGTGGCGCCGCTGCCGCCTTTGCCGTTCACGACCGTGAACACCTTTCCCCGCGAACTTTCGCGTCCGGGCTTGCGACGAGTTGCCGTCAGGCGGACGAAAGCTTCCAGCAAATCGGTGGTGGTGGTGGGGCGCTCAATGTATTCGCGCACACCCGCCCGCATGGCACTGACAATCAGCTGGGGTTGAGTCATGGGACCGACGACGAACATGGCTGAATCGGGAAGTTCCTGGTGCAGCAACTCCACGGCCCGCAGCGCCGAGGTGACGCCATCGGTGGCGATATCGACCAGAACCACATCGGGCGCAAAGGTTTGAGTTCTGCGGATGACCGGGTCGGTGGCGGCCAGAGGCAGAGTGGGGCTGCTGCAGACAATGCGGGCTACGCTGGTGCCATCCACCAGAACCTGAAGCACCGCGCGCTGGTCATTGTCCGTGGCGAACACGGCTACTGACAATTCCGGCATGACTCGTTCTCCACTGCCCTTTCTACAATACGCACTAAGTGAGATCGGGTCATCTCACCATCGGGTCATCGGGCCATCTAAAACCCGGCCATCTGAAACCGATCACCCGATGGCCCGATGATCCGATCACCCGATTTTTACTTGCCCCCGGACTTCTTGCCATCGAACTTGCCCTTATCCAGGGTCGGCAACGGCATCGCCGGACCCTTCGGCGGCTCGGCACTGGGCGAGATCCGGTGCACGGTGCATAAAACCATCAATTCCGAGTTGCTCTTTTGGGCGCTCTTGCTCTTGAAGAAATTGCCGAGGATCGGGATATCGCCCAGCCCCGGAATCTTGTTCGCAACATTTGTGACCCGGTTATCCATCAAGCCGGCGATGATGAAGCTCTGGCCATCTTGCAGTTCGAATTCCGTGTCCGCTTTGCGCGTGCTGATAGCGGGTATGGTCGTTCCGGCAACGGTGACGGCGTCCGCGAAGTCCAGCGTACTCACCTCGGGAGCGACGTGCAGGTGGATGCTGCCGTTCGGCTGAATGATGGGGGTGAACTTGAGGCGCACGCCAAACTCGCGAAACTGAATGGTGACGGTTGCAATTCCGGTGGCGTTTTGCTGCGCAACGGGAAAGGGAAATTCTCCTCCCGCCAGGAAACTGGCTTCCTTGCCATTGACCGCGATCAGGTTGGGCTCGGCCAGAATCTGCAAAAGATTCTGTGTCTTAAGGGCCTCGATGACTGCGCCCAGGTGGACCTGAGGGTTAAAGAAGAACAGGTTGAGTAGGTTCGATACCGTCGCTGTAGTGGAAAACGGGGCACCCGTTCCCTGACTGATGGACCCGAGGCCGGAGACTCCGCCGAACTGGCCGGTGGTCGTGCTGCCGATGGTGTTTCCAGCGCCGGTGGAAAGCAGATTGAAGCCCATCTGGGTCAGAGCGGACCGATCCACTTCAGCAAACTTGACTTCCAGAAGCACTTCCTCTGCCCCGACTGGGCCAAATGTCAGCACGTTCACAACATTCTTGGAATACGCCGAGGCCAGCGCGCCCGCATGCTTGGAGACGTCCTCGGTAGTCACATGACCGGAGAGAACAATCGCGTTACGCGAGGGCGTCACGTTGATCTGCTCATTCGGGAACAGGCGATGCATCTCTTCCGAAGCCGCCGTGATGTCGACATCCACACGAAGATCGAAGCTGCGAGAGCGCTCCAGTTCGTCCCAGATCAGCAGTGAAACCTCGCCCGGAGCGAGTCCATTGACCAGGACCTGCGTTGGCGTGACGACCAACGCATCCGCCACCGCGGGGTCGGTCACCGAGACTCGCTTCAGTCGTTCGGTAGTGTTAATCAGGAGGGACTTCCCGACCATCACGCGTAGCGGAGCGGCACCCGCAGTAACGCTCTGGCCGGATGTGTTAGCTGTGGTGGAGGTTTGCGCGGCAGGCGGGCTGTCCTGGTTCGGCGAGCCCTGGTTCGGAGAATCATGGCTCGGAGAATCATGGTTCGGAGAAGAAGGGGAAGCCGTCGCCGGAGCGGCCGGTGGATTACGGTCGGGAGCAACGGTACGCGCGAGCGCTCTGGTTGCGAATATGGTTGCCGCACCGAGAAGGATCACGGCTGCGACGAGCGTAGGAGCTTTCATGAATTCGCACCTCTGCGAGGATGCACGAGCAAATCCATCGAGAACAGACCCATCAAGAGCAGACTCATCAAGGGGTGAGCGGACGCGAATCGTTGCGGTATTGTGAGCTCAAAACTTGCTGGTTTCATCCCGTTTGCTGCCGCGGATCATTTCTACCGTATAGGGCGCTGGTGGTGGAGGCGTCGAGCCTTTCGCTACTACTTTGTGGGCTTTGGGTTTGGGCTCGGTCGTCGCCACCGGTTTCTCGCCCAGGTACAGCGAACTTGTCCGCGTCGCGCCGATGCCTCCCTTTTTGGTGTCCAGCGGATTCCGCAAAGAGAGCTGAATCCGTCCTTCCTGCGAAACCAGCGCCAGCTTCTGCGCGTCATCCGGGGAAACCAGGAGCGTAATCACCGGGGCGGTTTGCGCGTCTGTGGAAGAACTCCGGTCCAGGGTCTTGCCCACGGCGATGACTGCAACGTTTTCGAGGACGGTGGTGGTTTGACGGTCGTTGCCGCCGCCTTGAGTACCCGTAGCCAGCACATCCACGCGCGTGCCCGGTTGCACAAAGCCCGCCACCGAAACTACATCGTTGACACGTACTGAAACCGCGCGCATTCCCTGCGGGATCAGCGAGGGCAGGCCGGCTCCAGCGTTTAGCGCCGCCAGCTTGCTGGGCAGAATGAATTCGCCTTTGCTTACCGGCATAACTGCACCGCGGCCTAAGACCTTCGAGGTTGCTGAGAATGCCCCGGGTGGAACCGCCGATGCCGGGATGGTGACAACGAGTACATCTTGAGGTTGCAACTTGGCTCCGACCTGAATGTCGTTGGCAGCGACCACGACCGGCACCCCGCCCGCATTGTTGCTTGAGCCCGCAAAGGTCCGCAGTCGGTTATAGACGGTAAAGGCGACGAGCAGGCCGACAGCGAGCGCCAGGCCTCCGATCATCAACAAACGGCTTCGATTCATTCCACTCCTTAAGGACAACTCCGGACTTATGTGAAGTCGCGGCGGACTTATATTTTCGCTATCTCCGCGGGTGCGACGTACTCCTAAAGGTTGCGGCCTACTGGGTGATTGAGCTGGCTACCTGCGAAAATACGTTGTTCGCATTGCCGCCGATCAGACGGACGGTGCCAATCACGATCACCAAAATTACGGCTAGCATCACAGCATATTCTGCGATGTCCTGCCCTTCCGCATTGCGCCACAAGAGCTTAGCCAGATCTGTCATTCTAGACTCCTTCGAGCTTTCCGCGGGAACTCCCAATCTGGGACAACGTGGGACCAGTCCCTATGCGCTAGTTTCGCAGATTCGGGACGGCTCTGGGAAACATTTTTTCGCCTTCGTAACTCTCTGATGCTGGGTGTTTTGCGGGCCCCTGGAAAAGGTGGGCATTTTTAACGGCGGGATGCGTTCGCGCCAGCGTTCGGACTGGCGTTCGGACCAGGATGATCGCCTTGGAGTCGCGGAATGCGGCATGCCAATTGGGGTCGAGCAGGAGGGCTTGCGCCAGCGCGCAGGACGGGGGCAGAAGCGCCGCCTCCACCTTCCAGCGGTCAAGAACGTTTCGCCAACCAGTCCGGAGCTGCACGGCGGTCTCAAACTGGCGGAGGAGGTCTTCGCTCGGGAGATCGGCGCCATAGAGGTCGGCGCGGCCGTCCACGAATACGCGATATTGGGGATAGAGCTTCCAGATCGCATAGCCTCCCCAGTCGTAGTAAACAAAGATTTTCCGGGGTTGGTCGCTGTCCCGCAAGAACGCGACCGCTTTTTGGGGAAACTCCTTCACCTCGGAAGCATCCTGGTTGCGGGCAAGACTGACCCACTTCACCAATGCAAACACAGCCATCAGCGTGAGAACAGCCCCGTTAAAAAGTGGCCGGAACCGCGAGGAGGTCGGATGCCGCTGGGCGAGAGGTGGGGACGCGGAAGCGGATGGGAGAGCGGCGGCGATCACCGGCATCGCCAGCAAAACAAAAATTGGAATGTGGCGGACGGCGTCCAGAGCGGCGAAGGAGGTAAGGAGCAGGGGCACGATTACACGCCCTTTAGGCCGCGAGCGGGAACTGGCGAGTGCGGCCAGAAGCAGCAGCCATACCAGCAAGAGCGGGCGATACAGCCCATCATGAAAATCGGGTGAGTGCCATTCACCAATGAGCGAGCGCATCCCGGACGAGCGTAAAGTGTCGAACGGATAACGATAGAGTTGAGCGCCGCTGGGGTTGAGGGGCACGAGAGCCAAACAAGCGAGCAGAAGAAGCAGCACGCGCAGAAGGAGGGGCCGCGCCTGCTGCCAGGGAGTGTTGCCGAGGGCAGTCTCCATGATCAGGCCGGCACCATAAGCCAACAACAGCGCAAGGGCTAGGGCGAATCCGGCATGCAGATTCAACCATAGGAGAAACAGCGGTGGTATCCAAAAGAGCAGCCGGGGACGAGCTTCGCCAGCTTCGAGCAGCCATAGAAGCAGGCTGGCCAGCGTAAAGGTGAACATCTGCGGCCGCACACCCCATGAGGGAGCGGCAGCCAGAGCACCAAGGGCAGTCGCGGCGGCTGCCCAGTGCCGCTTTCCCGGACAGCGCAGATAAAGCAGCAAAAAACCTGCTGTCGTAATCATCGCGGAGTATACGATCAGGGCAGGCGGGCCAGCGTGCTCCCAGAGTTCGTAAAACACGACCTCCGACAGCCACTCATGCGATATCCATGGGTATCCGGCATGGGTGAAGGAAAAAGGGTCGGAATGCGGAACGTGGCCGGTTTCCACTATCCACTGGCCGGTGCGCAGATGCCACCAGAGATCAGGATCGGTAGCACTGCGGGCGGTCACGGCCAGCAGACCCAAGAAGAGGATCGCGGCGAACAGCAGGCGCTTGTCTGCAAGAAGGATCATGAATGTTGGACCCGGCAATTATAGAATCGGGGACTTCTGGAAGACTCCGCATGACGTCAGCCGATCTTAATCGAAGCAAGGAGCGACTGGCGGGTGTTTTTCTTCTCGCGCTGACGGATCGGCGATGAGGTCTGGCATTTACCATAAATCGTTGTGGCTGTTTCTCGCGGCTGCGGTCTGTGCGGTGGGCATGTGGACTTACGCAGAGCGCAGGGCACCGATGGCGGAGGGGCCAGGATGACCACCATCAAACGAATTGCGGCCTCTCCGGCGATTATTCTTGGAGCAGCACTCGCTACACGCCTGGCCAGCGCAACCTATATTCTCTCCAGCAGATTTGGGCCTCAACTGCTCTTTGTGCGGAATGAGCCGTCGCATATTGCCGCAGCCTTAGTCTCTGGCCTGGGTTTCTCGTCACCCTATGCCGGCGCACCGAACGCGCCGACCGCTCAGCAGCCTCCTCTATATCCCTTGATATTGGCGGGCATATTTAAGCTGTTCGGAATCTGTACGGTCGCATCGGCATGGACGGCGGTGTTAGTCAATGTTCTAGCCGGTGCTGTCACCGCCGTGTTGCTTTACTTCGTGGGGAGGCTCCACTTCGGCGAAACGGTCGGCATTTTGGCGGCATGGCTCTGGGTGCTGCCCTGGATGTACCAAACAAACGCATTCTCCGTGAGCCTGACGACCGCTTACTTGGCGGCCTTGGGGTTTACCGCTCTATTGTTGTGGGTTCCGAAAAGGATAGAAGGGAACCGCAGATGGTTGGTTCTCGGCATCTGTTCGGGGCTGCTCGTTCTCTTCCAACCGGCGCTTCTGACCGTGGTTTTGGTTTACGGAGGCTGGCTCGCGGTTTCGAAAGGGTCCTCGCCGCGAATCTTGATCGCCTTGGCCGGACTTCTGCTGACACTGGCTCCTTGGACCGTAAGAAACTACGTTACATTCGAGCGCTTCATTCCTCTTCGCGATAATCTTGGTTTGGAACTTTGGCTGGGAAACCGGCCCGGAATGCAGGGAACAGTCGACTTTTCTGGTGATTTCCCCGACGTCGATCCCAGTAACTACGCGCGCCTTGGCGAACTGGCTTTCATGGATGGAAAACTTGACGCATCCAGGAAGTTCATCTTGAGCGACCCCGCGGCCTTTGTCGGGCGCGTACTCCGGCGTATGGTGGAGTTTTGGTACGCTCCTTATCCTTTTCCGTGGATTGCGGTCTCGATCTTGGGATGGCTCGGAGCAACGTGGGCAATACGAAAAGACAGAAATGGATGGGTCTGGCTCATCATGCTGACGGTTTTTCCCCTGGTATATTATGTTACCCACAACTTCCCCACTTACCGGCATCCGATAGAACCGCTCATAGTCTTGCTGGCCGCAAATGCCATCGTCGAAATTATCGCTCGGGCAAAGAAGGCGGTCGCAACCAAGAAATTTCCGATTGGACGATAAATGTCACCGGAGCGTTGTAATATCCAGATTCCCTTAGATCGGCGATGAGGTCCGGCATTTTCCATAAATCGTTGTGGCTGTTTCTCGCGGCTGCGGTCTGCGCGGTGGGCATGTGGACGTACGCCGAGCGCGTGTTGATTCCTTATCAGAAGGCCGATGCCGATGCCCATCAACGGCCGCGCGGCAATCTTTCCGATCTGTACCCACGCTGGCTGGGCGCGAGGGAACTGCTTCTCCACGGACGCGATCCCTATAGCGCAGACGTCACCCGCGAAATTCAAGCCGGCTACTACGGCCGTGCACTAGACCCGTCTCGTCCCAACGACCCGCACGATGAACAGGGGTTTGCCTATCCCGTCTATGTGGTTTTTTTTCTTGCCCCAACGATTGGGTTGCCTTTCCTGATCGTCCAGAAAGCCTTCCTCTGGATATTGATTGTTCTCACAGCCGTCAGCGTACCGCTCTGGCTCCGAGTCCTTCGATGGTCTGCGCCGCCATCGACCCACATTAGCCTGTTCGCGCTCGTGCTGGGCAGTCTGGGCGTTATGCAAGGGCTAAAGCTCCAGCAGATGAGCATTCTAGTCGGCGGCCTGATGGCCATCGCGATCGCGCTGCTCGTAACCGATCACGCGCTCGCCGCTGGATTTCTGCTGGCGTTGGCGAGCATGAAACCGCAATTCGTATTCCTGTTGCTGCCTTGGCTTGCCGTCTGGACGGCGGGGGATTGGCGGCACCGCTATCGCTGGGCGATTTCATTTTTGGCCGCGATGGCCGTTCTAATGGCCGCCTCGGAGTTGTACCTGCCCCACTGGCTTCCCCGCTTCTGGCATGCGGTTCGCGAATATCAGCGTTACACCGGCGCGTTCTCGGTGATGGACAGCTTGATTGGCGCCCCCTGGAGTTGGGCCGTCGAATTTCTTGCCTTCGCAGCCACGATGGGGGTTTGCTGGAGGGAGCGCCGGCAAAGTGCGAACACCGGTTCTTTTGGGTTCACGCTTAGCCTGGTGCTGGCCACCACTATCCTCCTAGTACCTACCTGTTCTCCGAACTATCAGATCCTTCTGATCCCAGCGTTTCTGGTGCTGGCCAAGGAGCGCCGGATGATTTGGCGGAGCAATATCGCCAACCGCATCCTCCTCGTGATCACGGCGGGCCTGATCCTGTGGCCGTGGATTTCGAGCATTGCGCTGTCGGCACTTTCCTTCGTTTTGCCCCGGGAGACGGTTGAGCGAGGCTGGGCAATCCCCTTCTGGACGGTGACCGAGGTTCCGGTGGCGGTGGCGGGCCTGATGCTGGTCTATTATTATCAGAAGACATTTGCTGCGTCCGCAAGGCCGGGCTCGTCGTAGAATGCTTGGGGGGCCTTTGCCAGTTTGCTGGCATGATGGCCGCAGGAGAATCCAGGGTACATGTCGGCTATTACGTCGCATTCGGGCATATCTACCGTTTTCCCCATCGCGATCTTCGTACAGGGGAGCGATCAACAGACGCTGTCGCTGAATCACACCCCCTACACCGTGGGCCGCAAGGTGGATCGCGACCTGGTGATCGCCGACCCGCGCGTGTCCCGCGAGCATGCTCAGATCGTGGCAGAAGACGGCGAGTTCTTCGTCGTCGACCTGGGCAGCAAACACGGCACCTTCGTCAATGGAGAGAAGGTTGACCGTCACAAGCTGCAGCGCAACGACCGGCTGGAATTTGGCGCGCGCGATATTGCCTATCTGATCTTCCACCCGCTGCACACGACCTCAAACACGGCGCGGGAGTTTCTGAGCCAGATCTCGGGCATTCAGATTGCCCCGGAAGCCAGCGACCTGGAGAAACTCACGCTGTTTATGGAAGCGGCGCGCAAGCTGAACACCATCGGCGTGCTCGATGAAATCCTGGTTACGCTGCTCGATGCCACGCTAAAACTGACTCGCGCCGAGCGCGGCTACATCTTCCTGCGCGATCCCGGCGGAACCCTGACGCTGGCTGCCGGGCGCAATTCGAAGGGCGAGGCGCTGCTCGACGACACGACAATTTCGCGGTCGGTTCTTGACGGTGCCTTGACCTCGAACTCCGAATACCTGGTCACCGACACCAGTCAGATGCTCGATGCAAAGGAGCGGAAAAGCATCGTCGCCTTCGACCTGCGCACAGTGATCTGCATGCCGTTGCGCAAACCGCTCGTGCAAACCACCCGTGCCGAGCAGCCGGCGGGCGGGGAAGTGATGGGGGCGCTCTACGTCGATTCGCGTTTTGCGTCGCGCGATATTACCAGCGTCGGCCACGATATTTTGCGCGCGATTGCGACTGAAGCTGCCCAGCTAGTCGAAAACGCGCGCCTGGTGCAGGCCGAAGAAGCCGGGCGCCGTTACCAGCAGGAACTGGGGATCGCGGCGTCCATTCAGCAGCGTCTGTTGGCGGTGACCCTGCCCGAAGTTGCTTTTGCGCGGGTGAACGGACGCAACTTGTCCTGTAAAGAAATCGGAGGCGATTTCTTCGAAGCCGTGAACACGCCGCAAGGCCTGGCTGTCGTTCTCGCCGACGTCAGCGGCAAAGGAGTCTCGGCCGCGCTGCTGGCTTCCATTCTCCAGGGCATGGTCTACTCGCAACTCATTTCCGGCATGCCACTGGTGGAGATCGTCGACGCGGTCAATCGCTTCTTCACCTATAAGCACATCGGTGAGAAATACGCGACTATGATCATTACTCGCCTGCGCAGCGACGGCGATCTTGAATACGTCAACTGCGGACACGTTCCACCGGTGTGGATCTGCGGCAAAGAGGTGCTCCGGCCATCCCACGGCAACCTGCCCGTAGGCCTGCTGGCGGATGCGACTTACTCCAGCGATCGCTGCCAGATGAGGTCGGGGGATCGGATGATCCTGGTGACCGATGGCGTCACCGAAGCCGAAAACGCTCGCGGAGATATGTTTGACAGTGAACGCCTCGAACAGGTGGCGGGGAAAAGCACGTCGATGGAGGACATCTTTACCGCCGTCGCCGATTTTTGCGGAGGCACGCCGCTCAACGACGATTGCACCGTCGTCGAACTGTCCTACACCGGCAGCTAGGCCGTGCTCACAGGATAGGAATTGTCATCGTAGGAATTTAAGAATTGTCATCCTGAGCGCAGCAGGGACTTCACGAAGTGAAATCCCTGCGTAGTCGAAGGACCCCTACCCACGCGACACTCGCAGTTTCCGGAAGATGGCATGACGGCGGATTGGGTTCCGCTGCCCTATGAAGTGCTGAAGACGATTCCAAATCGAATTGTGAACGAGGTGCGCCGGGTGAACCGGGTGGTTTACGACATTACTTCTAAGCCGACGGGCACGATTGAGTGGGAGCGAGGCTCGTGTAGCGCGGACACTCTTGTCCGCGTAAGCCGACCCACAGCGAACATCCTCAGGCGAAGCTGAACTCGTATGGTATACTAAAAAACGAGTTGCACATCCGGCATCGGTCAGTGACCGAAGCTAAATCCAAGTTGGCAACTCAGGAGATTAGTATGCCTAAGTCGAAGTCTGCCAGTGAAGTTGTTTCCTTTCCTTTTCACTCTTTCCGCAACATCAGCTGCCCCGAAGATGTTGAGTACGGTCGCAAAGTTTTCTCGGGCCAGGCCCCGGTGACATCGGTTCTGGAACTCTCGACGGACGAGAACGTACGTGATTACCTGCTCACTGCGGAGGGTAAGCAGCGGCGACGCGAAACACAGGTGAACCGGGAGATCCGCCAAACACTAGAAAGCAATCCGCAGTTCTTCTCGATCCTGAACGGCGGCGTCGTGATTGTGGCGCGCGGCCATGAGGTCGACGAGCAGAAGAAGGTTCTCCACCTCACCAACGCGAGCATCATCAACGGGTCGCAGACGCAAGGAGTCCTTCAGGACTTTTTCGAGCGGCTGAGCGCAGAGGGCGAAGCGGCGCCTCACATTCACGTTAAGTACGAGCTCATCGTTACCGAAGACGAGGATCTGATCGGCGAGATCTCAATCGCGCGGAATTTTCAGAACGACGTCGCTAGCCTCTCCATTGCAGGGCGCCGCGGGCAGTTGGACGAACTGGAGCGGAGCCTAAGGCGGAAAATTCCTGGGACGAAGCTTCAGAAGTCGGAGACGGAACTCTCCGAGGACTATGTTGCCACTGAGCGCCTGCTCCAGGTCATCACGGCGCTCATCCCTGCGTCGCTATGGCCGAAACCGGCAGAGTCCGACAATCCGAACAAGGTCTACACCTACAGCATGAAAGCCAAGTGCCTGAAGGAGTTTCAGGAGATCCACCGGAAGGCACACGATAAGAAGGATCCTGAATACGAGAAGGCGCGGGCGCTGTACCAGTTTTACCTCGACATCGCGCCCGAGGCCCACCAACTCTACGAGAAATGGAAAGCGCACCAGGGTTTCGCCGGAACCGGAATCCGGTCAATCACAAGGGAGGGCCGCGAGATCGTCGAGGTACCTGACGGCCTCATCTTCCCCATCCTCGCCTCGCTCTCTGCGTTCGCGATGAAGACGGACGACGGATGGAGAATCAAACCACCGAAGCTATTCAAGGACGAGGAGATCATCCGTGCCGCGAAATCCGTTTACCAGAGCATGGCGTCTTCAAATCCGTGGCTTATGGGCAAGAGCAAGGCGTGCTATTTTGCGCTGAATCAGATCACTTCAATCTATCAACGCCTGTCAGAATAGGTGCCGGGTGCCCCACTCATCGCGTTCTTTGCGATGAGTGGGGTGCTGTGGGCTCCCCCTCCCGCCATCTCGCGCCCGAGCCTTTTCCATCACAAACCACATGTACCCCCATCACAGACATCCAACCCGCCATGCGCGATAATCAAGATCTGATTGGCCAAGGTTGAAGTGCGTCCGTCTCCAGAGACGGTCTTCGAAGCTGCACCGGCCCCATTTGCTATTGGCTCTTTGATAACTGTATTTGGCCCAACGAGCGAGTGTCAGCACGCCGCTGAAACTATGAGTTGCAATAGAATTAGACCGCAAAATCGAGCTAACTCCTTATTTCGGAATATTTTGAAAATAAGTCCTTTGCGCTCTATATTTTGGCGTCGCGATCCCCCGTAACCCCATGATTCCAGTACCGGGGGGGTAGGGGGGTAGTGGTAAACACGGGCTAATACCTCCGGAGTTAATAGGCAGGCCTGCTAAGGCCGCGCCTCCGGATGAATCTCCACCGTAGACCAGGTCTTGTCCGCCGCGTGACACAGCGTCTCCAGCGCGCAATCGGCACACTTCGGACCCCGCGCCACGCAGAGTTTCCGCCCGTGCCAGATCACTTGGTGAGAAAAATCTGTCCACCGCTGGCGAGGAATGATCCGCATCAGGTCCTCTTCAATTTTCTTTGCGTCTTCCTGCTTGGTCAGCTCCAGACGGCGTGAAATTCGCGTCACGTGCGTATCCACCACGACCCCTTCATTCTTTTTGAACCACGTTCCGAGCACGACGTTCGCCGTTTTGCGAGCCACTCCCGGAAGGGTCAGCAACTCCTCCATCGTCTGCGGCACGTTCCCGCGAAAGTCCGCGACCACCTTCCGCGCCGCGCCCACCACCGATTTCGACTTGTTGCGGAAGAAGCCGGTCGAGCGGATATCGGGCTCCAACTGTTCGGGCTCAAGTGCCGCGAAATCCTGAACGGTCGGATACTTTTCAAACAGCACAGGCGTGACCATGTTCACCCGCGCGTCGGTACATTGCGCGGAAAGAATCGTCGCCACCAGCAACTCCCACGCGCTGTGGTGAATGAGAGCGCAAGTCGCGTTGGGATAAAGCTGGTCAAGACCCGCAATGATCCGACCGACCCGCCCCGGCGCCAAAGGGTCATACCCAGACGCAGATTTCTTTTTCAGAGCAACCGCCTTGGGCGCCTTCCCAGCGTTAAGCGGCGCTCGACCGGCGGTGGGACGCGCGGACGCATTCTTCGCATTTCTACCCTGCAATGATTGCGTACCCCTCAACGGCGCACTCTTTAGCGCCGCACCAATGGCCCTGCGCGCACCTTCTTGTCGTCCGCTGCGACTCGGTTGACGCGGCACATTTCCGCGAGCCATCGGTTTCCCTCCTAAGCAGTGGTTCATGGTAACAAAACCGCTGGCTTCGGACCGTCGCACATCCCAAAGTAACTGCGCTGCAATTGACGGCTTGGCGGCCGGGTGAGTACTCTGAGAATCAAAGGAAAAACTTGTGGCAGTGAAAAGCATTAAACTCGGTCAAGTCTGGCGCCAGGATGCAACCGGCCAGGATCACCTTGTCACCAAGGTGTACAGCGAAGTTTTCACCCAATACGCGGTGCTGCGGCCCGCCGAGGTCACCGCGCCCAATGCGCCCGTCGTGAAGGTGAAGGTCGCCAAATCGGCGGAGGGCGTAACCTTGCCCGGCTTCAGCTTCACGCAGGAAGGGGCGTTCTAAACGGCATCGGGTGATCTGACCATCGGGTCATCGGGTGATTGAAAACCAATTTCCCGATCATCCGATGACCCGATCTCCCGATTTTCCGATTTCATGACCGAAAAACTCCTTACCATACTTTTCGTCTTCATTAATTCTATCGTCGTCGCGACCGGCTATGCCGGCATTGCGCTACTCATGGCGATTGAGTCCGCGTGCATTCCGCTGCCTTCCGAACTGATCATGCCTTTCGCCGGCTACCTTGTTTATACAGGCACGATGAAACTGGTTTGGGCGGCAACCGCCGGCGCGATCGGCTGCAACCTGGGCTCGCTGGTCGCCTACGAAATCGGCTGCTACGGCGGGCGCCCGCTGGTCGTACGTTACGGACGCTGGATCCTGATGGGCCACCGTGAACTCGACTGGGCCGACCGCTTCTTTGTGCGCTGGGGAGACATGGCCGTGTTCATTGCGCGCCTGCTGCCCGTGATCCGCACATTTATCGCGCTGCCCGCCGGAATCGCCCGCATGCCGCGCGGCAAATTCCACATCTATACTTTCCTCGGATCGTGGCCCTGGTGCTTCGCGCTGGCTTACTTCGGCATGAAACTCGGCGAGAACTGGCGCTCGCTCGGCAAGTACTTCCATAAATTCGACGCGATCATAGGAGTCTTGCTGTTGGGCGGGATCATCTGGTTCCTCTGGTCGCACTGGCAGAATCGCCTGCGCGCCGCGGAGTAGCATGGGACTTCTGAGCCACCTTCTATATCCGTGGGGCTTCATCCTTCAGGGACTGGCGATTGTCCACTTTATCCGGAGGCGGCCCGATACCTACTGGATTTTCATCATCCTGTTTCTTGGTCCGCTGGGCGCGATTATCTATCTTTTCGTCGAGGCGCTGCCCGACATTGGACTGGTCGGCCAGTCCTTCAAGGTCTTTCCGCGCCGCAGACGCATTGGCGAACTGGAAACTGCGATTCGCGACAATCCGTCGGCGGGAAACTACGAAGAACTCGGCGACCTTTACATGGATGACGGCCAGCTCCAGTTGGCGCGAGGAGCATTCGATAAAGCCATCGCCGCTCGCGCCGATACGCCCGACCCTTTCTACCGGCGCGGAGTTTGTGCCATCCAGTTAGGCGACGCCGCAGCCGCGTTACCTGATCTTGAGCGCGTCGTCGGCAAAGAGCCCGACTACGATTTCCAGCGCGCCGCTGGATTGCTCGCTCACGCCTACGCGCAGACCGGACAAAAGGAAAAGGCCGAGGCGCTCTTCCGGCAGGTAACGATCACGTCGACCTTGTCAGAGACTTACTTGAATTTCGCAGAGCTGCTGGCGTCGGAGGGACGCAACGCTGAAGCCCGCGAATGGGCGCAGAAGGTGCTCGATAAAAAACCGACTATGCCCGGCTACCTGCGGCGGCGCGAGCGGCCGTGGTTTCGCCGGGCGAATGAGATGCTTAAAAGATTGCCAGCGTGAGAGAGTACCGGCGGTGTTGAAACGGTGATGCTTGCTAGCCCAGATATTGTCATACAATCAGGACGGATATGAGCCGCTTTCGCGGAATGTCAGTGTTGTTCATCGTGACCTGCGCAGCGTTTACCCAAACAGCTAATCGTTCAATCTCGCCCGACGACGCTCGGGTGGCGTGGCAGCCACCGGCGTGGAACTTTTTGACTGAACTTCCCAAAGCGACCGTTTCCAAGGAGATGGTGGTGACACTGCGAGTGTCAAACGTCCCTATCTACTTTGAAAAGACCAAAATGGATGACGTGAGAACACGCCTTGGGGGCACAATTGGGCACACAGGTGACGCGGGTGATTATGTTGAATGGCTCTGCTTTCGTGGAACGGACCCCAAGGGGCGCTGGGTGCTGTGGTTAGAGAGCGGTGAGATCGATGGAGGCATGGTCGGCAGCTTTCAGTGGCAACGTCTTGCCAACGGTATAGTGCTTGATCGACGCTGTCGGACGCTTCAAGACACGAGGGGTGGGATAGAGTTACCTGTCGCGCTTCGGCTCGGTATGGCGGAAACGGAAGTACTGAATACTTTGGGTCCACCTACCGTTAGGCGTGGCGACAGGCTGATCTACGTCCACGAGCATCAGGAATCCATTCGCGGCGAGCCCTATACCTCGGAGAACATAGTAGCGATTCTTCTTCATGACGGTATGGTGTGGGCAATCGAGGTGTCAAAGACTACTACCTCATAGGCCACAGACAAGTGCGTCACGGCCAAAGTGCTATCCTTCCCTCGATGCGAATTTCCTACCTTGAATGCACTCGTTGCGGAGAGCATCTCTCCGCTGACCGCCCGCAGAATGTCTGCCCCAAAGATGGTGGCGTGCTTTTCGTCCGTTACGATCTTGCCAGCCTGAAAGGGAAGTTGCGTCCTGAGAGTTTGTCAGGCCGCGTGGCCAGCATGTGGCGTTATGCCGATGTTCTCCCCGAACTTCTCCCTGACGCTAAGCCCGTCACGCTGGGCGAGGGATTCACGCCCATGCTTCCCAGCCGCGAGCATGCGAATGTCTACATCAAAGACGAAGGCCTGAATCCAACCGGATCGTTCAAAGCGCGCGGCATGTCGGCTGCCGTGACCATGGCCAGACATTACGGTTTGAAGAAGCTGGCCGCTCCTTCCGCTGGAAACGCTGGGGGCGCGCTGGCAGCCTACGCGGCTGCGGCGGGCATCGACGCCTATATTTTTATGCCGAAAGATGTGCCCATGGCGAATCGCATGGAATGCGATTACTACGGCGCGCACGTCACTCTGGTTGACGGCTTGATCAGCGACTGTGGCCGCATGGTTGCCGAACGCAAGGAGAAAGAAGGCTGGTTCGACGTCTCGACGCTCAAAGAACCGTTCCGCGTTGAAGGCAAGAAGACGATGGGCTACGAGGTTGCCGAACAACTGGACTGGAAACTGCCGCAAGGCATCATCTATCCGACGGGCGGTGGCGTGGGCATGATCGGCATGTGGAAGGCTTTCGATGAGATGGAGGAGCTGGGCTGGATTGGTTCCGAGCGCCCAAAAATGATCACGGTGCAGGCTGCGGGCTGCGCGCCGATCGTGAAAGCGTGGGAAGAGGGAAAGAGCGATTCCGAAGTGTGGGCTGGCGCCGCGACCTTTGCCGCCGGCCTGCGCGTGCCCAAGGCTTATGGCGATTACCTGATTCTCGAGATACTCAAGAAAAGCCAGGGCGCCGCGGTCGCTGCTACCGACGAGGAAATCCTTGCGGCCATGCGACACTGGGCCAGCGTGGAGGGCGTATTCGCCGCTCCTGAAGGGGCCGCATCACTCGTTGCCTATCAGAAGCTGCGCGCCAGCAGCTTCTTCCGCGAGGAAGACAAAGTGGTGCTCTTCAATACCGGCTCAGCCTACAAGTATCTCGACATGATCGAAGCGCAAGAAAGGACGGTGCGGCTTGAGCCGCCCACTGCGGGCAACATTGGCGGAATCATCGGCCCGTACTGAACACGCAACGCAGGAGCCATGGGCTTCCCCTTCCAACGCGATTCGTTTCAGCGACAGCGCGAAGAAATGGTGCGCAGGCAACTCGCAGAGCGTGGAATCCAAGACCCTCGCGTGCTCGCCGCTATGCGCGAAGTGCCGCGGCACGAGTTTGTTCCAGAGGCTTTCCGGCCGGACGCCTATGGGGACCATCCGCTGCCCATCGGCGAAGGACAAACCATTTCGCAGCCTTACATCGTGGCCGCGATGCTCGAGTATCTCGCTCTTGAAGCCACCGATCGCGTCCTTGAAGTCGGCACCGGTTCCGGCTACGTGACGGCACTGCTTTCGCTGCTCTCGGCCGAGGTGTATTCGGTGGAGCGCCACGCGCCACTGGCGGCTACGGCGGACAGTACGCTGCGTCGGTTGGAATATCGCAACGTAACGATCAGAGTTGGCGATGGCAGCCAAGGCTGGATAGAATACGCGCCGTTCGACGCTATTCTTGTTTCTGCCGCAACTGCCGAGATGCCGCCAATGCTGTTCGCTCAGTTGCGCGAAGGCGGACGCATGATGGTGCCGGTCGGCCCGCCCTCCTGCCAGGAATTGCAATTGATCTTCAAAGTCAGCGGAGAGCCCGAGGTTAAGATTCTCGAAGGTTGCCGGTTTGTGCCGTTGGTGGAAGGAACAGCGGATGGTGGATAGTAATGCCGCAGAGTGATAAGGCGTGCGATGGAGCATCGGGCCTCTCCGTCCCGGCTAAAGGATGACCTGTGAGTGGGCCGGCGGGGACGCCGGCGCTACGTGGGTCGGCGGGGACGCCGGCGCTACACAACTGCTTTACAATTGGCTCGTGGGCTTGCTCCGAAATCTTAAGATCACGCTGGAGATGATCAAGTGGGAGCACTCGATCTTCGCGCTCCCATTCGCGCTCTGCGGAGCCATGCTGGCGGCTGGAGGTTTGCCGGCGTGGCGGCAACTGGGGTGGATCGTCGTGGCCATGGTCTCGGCGCGGTCCGCCGCGATGGCCTTCAATCGCCTGGCCGACGCCTCGATTGACGCCGCCAATCCCCGCACCGCGACTCGCGCTCTGCCGGTCGGACAGTTGACGCCAGCGTTCGTAAGCACGTTCGTTCTGGTCTCGTGCGGAATCTTTGTTCTCGCCGCTTCGCAGTTGAACCGCTTGACGCTGCTGCTTTCGCCGGTGGCGCTGGCGGTGATACTTCTTTATTCGTACACGAAACGATTCACGCGCTGGTCGCATCTGTTTCTCGGATTTGCCCTCGGGATTGCCCCGGCCGCCGCTTGGATCGCGGTTCGTGGTTCGCTCGATCCGCGGATTCTGCTGCTCACCGCTGCGGTGACGTTCTGGGTCGGCGGATTCGATGTTATCTATGCCTGTCAGGATCACGACTACGATCGCAGCCACGGTTTGCACTCTGTGCCGCGGCATCTCGGAATCAGGAATGCCCTGGTCATCGCCCGTTTGTTTCACATCGTGATGCTTGGGCTGCTGATCGCGCTGATCGTCACCTTTGGCTTAGGCAAGCTGGCGGTCGCGGGAGTGATTGCCGTGGCTGCGCTGTTGCTCTACGAACACATGCTGGTTCGCCACGACGACCTGAGCAAGCTGAACGCGGCGTTCTTCACCATGAACGGGGTGATTTCGGTGGTGTTCTTTTTCTTTGTTGCTGGAGACCTGTTGCTGAGACACGGTTGAACTTCGACGGTTGGGATTTGGTACCCCCTCATATAAACGGGAGAAGCAACATTGCCAGAAATAACTGGGGTGCGCCACTTCTCGCGCTTTTCGAGGCAGCGAACCCCGCCTGTCAAATCATTGAACAGACCATTTGAAAAATACTTCATTGACTTTCGCCACCGCCATTGGCAACATATAATTGTCAGATAATAATCAGCGAAACCCCTCATGCTCGATACCCGCGAAATCCACTCCTTGACCGACTTCCTTCGGAACCACAAAAAGCATGTCGCGCGGCTCAAAAAGACGCAAGCCCCGGAAGTGCTGACGGTAAACGGCAAGGCCGAGGTCGTTGTGCAGGACGCGGCCAGCTACCAGTTAATGCAAGAACGCCTGCACCACATGGAAACCCTTGCGGCAATTCAAGAGGGAATGGCGAGCGCGGAACGGGGCGAACTGAAGCCAGCCGCTCAAGTGTTGGACGAGATGCGGGCCAAGTATGGCCTACCGCGTTAGTCTCGCCGCACCCGCTGAAGCGGATGCTTATGCGGCGTTTGAACGCATACGCGCGGCCGCTCCCCTGCATGCGGAGAAGTGGCTCACGCGGTTATTCGAAGCCATTTTCAGCTTGGACAAACTTCCCACCCGGTGTCCCGTCATTCCCGAGGCAAAAGAGCTAGGTTTTCCCGCCCGCCATTTGCTGTACGGCAGAGGGAACGGTGTTTACCGGATCATTTTTCATGTCCAGAAGGACGATCGGCATGTGCGTGTCTTGCGCATCTGGCACGCATCCCGCGACGCCATCACCGCCGCCGACGTTGAGGAGTAACCACCGTTGCTAGCCTTCGGGCGATCTGGTGGAACCAGACTACCCAGAACCCCCGCCCCGGAGGGGCGACTGAGATTAGCCCAGCGCTTCAGCGCCGGGAAGAGTGTGTTCCTCCACCCAGGTTAGCGTCCAAAGAACGGACGCGAACCTGGGGCACCATCACCAGGCCTTGTGCGAGCTGTATAATTACACCATCAAATCAATGCCCCGCCGCGATGTAGCTGTGCCTGCCCGTGCGCTTCTTGAATCGGGTATTTTCTATTGGCCGGGACTTAAGATACGCAACTTGAAGTTTGCCCGAAAAAACACTCAAAAAGTTTTTGGCGCGGCTTTCAACACTCCTATCAAAGGTGAGCTACAAGAGATGGTGAGGGCACAAATTGATTTAGAGATCATTGTAACTGCACTCCATCAGGCAGAAATACTCGGTTCATATTTAATAGCGTTCCATAAACAAGGAAAGGCTATACAACGATCTTTATTCAGCTATCGGACCGGAGATGTAAAGACCTTTTATGAGAAGATTGGGAAAAGACAACTTATGTATATTGCAAAACTTTTCAGTCATCCCGCTCTCCGTCAGGTTCAGCCACCTCGCGTAAGAACAAGGCTCGTGACTTCTTACAGAAAAGCCCGGAGAGATTTAGACATGATCGGTAAGTATTATTTAACCCATCTTGATCTGTATAACTCTTACAAACATGGGATGCGCGTTGTCTGCCTGGCGACTGGTAATGAAGATTCTGGCAAGACGTACGGCATAATTGGGCATCTCGTTCCCCATCAATCTTTCTATCCGGCTAAAGTCGTTTTGGCGCGAGTTGATTATAAAAAGGCGGAAGAAGTGTCAGAGAAGGCAACGCGACTGATGACTATCGCCAAAGACGTTTTCCTGAAGCGGCATCTCAAAAAAGAACTTTCTATGGATGTGAGTTTGTATTGAGGCCAAAGCCCGGTGCCGGTGCCCAGGTTCGCGTCCGTTCTTTGGACGCTAACCTGGGTGCCACTTCTCGCGCGCTTTTGCGAGGGTGGAATTCCACACTGCCAGGAACCACTGCATTCCTCCCAACTTTTTTCATCACATTGTTCTCGTACGCTCAACACAGACTTGCTCCGCAATCGGTGCGAAGATACCTCGACAGTGCGCCATCGAGAACTGCGCCCGTCTCCAGAGACGAACGCATTTCCGGCGGCAAACTTTTCACCGCTACTTGACAACATATGGCCCCGGTCAGCACACCCGCGAGTGCACGCCAAACAGCAAAATTCAATGCTAAGTCCTATTTTTTGAATACTTTGCCTATAACTACCGTACTATCATCGACTTAACTCATTTTGGGGTAGGGGGGGTACCCCCCCCAAATTTCTGAATTCTTACCCGCCGGTTGGCCCACATCGTTGAGCGTGGAGACGAAATAACCGGAGGCGCGCCACTTCTAGCGTCTATAGATCCTCCGCGGGCTAGGTTATTATTGAAGAGATGCTGAACGCGCACGCATTCCAGACTGACGACCCGCGCCTCGTCCCCATTAAAGATAAAATCCTCGCGGGTGAACGCCTGAACGAGGCTGATGCGCTTGCGCTTTATGGGACGGGCGACATTCTTGCCGTGGGTTGGCTGGCGAACTGGGTTCGGGAGCGGATGCATGGGGACAAGGCTTACTTCAACGTCAATCGGCATATCAATCCTACGAATGTTTGCGTGGCGGCTTGCCGGTTGTGCGCTTTTGGGCGCAAGAAG
>Ga0209517_10000549_pt1 | contig 63703 bp, 53 predicted proteins | sample PeaSoiMetSII2010_FD_187695 | JGI IMG/M metagenome (GOLD analysis project Ga0209517, IMG submission 187695) | Peat soil microbial communities from Weissenstadt, Germany - SII-2010 (SPAdes) (version 2) | ecosystem: Environmental > Terrestrial > Soil > Wetlands > Peat | place: Germany... | reverse complement strand
GGAAGGTCTCGGTCTTGGTGTTGTCCTGGATCAGGAACATCATGGCCAGCGCAAAGCTCAGCGCGCAGGCGGCGTAGGCCAGCATGGCCAGCGTGACATGCACGTGCAGCCAGGTCGATTGCAGCGCGGGCACCAGTGGGTGAACTTCGGTCCGCAGCAATTGCATCAGCACCACTCCCACAATTGCCACCGGCATCGTGACCGTGCCAATGACCTTGACGCCGTACTTCTTTTCGGCCACCAGCGTGAGCACGGCCAGCGTCCAAACGAAGCTAAGCAGCATTTCGTAAACGCTGGAAAACGGTGCATGTCCACTTTCGTACCAGCGATGAACAATGGCTGCAGTATTGGCGAGCAATCCGAGCCAGGTGGCAAGCGATGCGAACTTCACATACGACTCCGTGCCGGTGACTCCGAACCCTAGACACAGCGCGCCGGCGCCGGAGTAGAAAATCAGCGTGGCGAAGAGCAGGTTCGTCTCGTTCAAGAGATTGCCACTCTTGACCACGTTCAGAAATGCCATGAACAGCAGGAACGCGATTGCCAATCCCACCAGTACGATCAGGGTCATGCCGGTGGTCGGTTGCTGCGGTTCTGTTTTTGCTCGTGCCATTTACATCCTCCAATAAGCCCGCTTCAGTTCCCGCGGACGGTAGCGACTGGTTCGCGCGGAGAGGTACTGGGAATGGTTTTCAGTTCTTCTTCCACCAACTCCACCAGATGGTTGAAGCGCTGCTCAAACGCGTCCCGGTTGCGATTCGCGCTTCCCCCGATCCACAGCGAGTACTTGCCCGTCTTTGGGTTCGAAACCGGTACCACCCAAAATCGCGTGTGCACCACGTAGAACACGAATGCCAGTCCAACGCCGATCAGCACTACACCTGACCACACTCCCCACTGTCCCGGTTCGTGCGAAACCTGTAATCCCGTGAAATGGCCCATCTTTAAATCGGTCGCCTGGAACTGGTATGGCGCCTTCGAGTTGTCGGCAACCTCGTCCATCTGTGGGATCCACACGTCGAAGTCTTTTTCGGCCTTCTTCGAAGTCACCACCAGGTGGGCCGCCGGATTCTCCAAGTCGTTCGATTTCCGGTACACCTGCCCGTTACGAACTGCGAAGTCGGGGAAAAATTCGGCGAAACGCACCGTGGTATCGGCATCGAGTGAAACGGTGCCGTTCAGTGCTAGCCCGACTTCCTGTTTCTCACCAGAACCGCTACTCGGAGTCGCGACCAGCAGGAGCTTGTCGACCTTGCCATTCTGGCCGTAACTCGACTGGTAGAAGCGGACACCGCTGTATAGAAGTGGATCGTTCACGACAATTTCTTTCTTCTGTACATCCCTGCCGTCTTCCACCACGACCAGCTTGGACCACCACTTCTTCGGAGTGCCATCCTTGTAGTTTTCCTGACCGGCGGCATCGCAGCGGACGGCAAACGGGAGCGTGCGCGTGGTGCCGTCGTGCAATCCGACGATGTTGGAGGTCTGCCCCTCATTCAGACTGAGATACCCACGCCAGCCCCAAAGACCGTCCACCAACGTACCAAAGAAAATGAGCAGCAGGCTGGCGTGGACAATGTACACCGCGAGCTCGGAGATCCGGTGCCGTTCCGCGAAAATTCCAAAGTGATCTTCGCGCACCACCCGCTCGGGTTTGAATCCCAGCGAATGCAGTGCGCGCTCCGCCGCCACCAACCCCGATTCTTCGTCCGCAATGGTCAGCGATTTCTGTGGATGTGAAGCGCGGCGGAAGCTTTCGTCGGGATATTTGTACGGACGCGAGAAGTAGCGCCACGAGTTGGGGAAACGATCGATGGAAGCCGCGACGATGCAGAGGCTGACCAGCAACAGCAATCCGAGGAACCACCAGGCGTGAAATACGTCGGTCAACCCCACCGCGTCCAGGATCCGGAGCACATGCGGGGAGTATGCGTTCTGCATCTCGTCGGGCTCGGTAGCCGGCCGCTGAAGCACAATGGTTCCGACCGCAGAGAGAATCACGACCAGAATCAAAAGAACCACGCCGGTCTGGATGGAAGCAATGGTGCGCCACGTCTTGTGGGCGAGTGCGCGCAAATTTAAGGACATATCCTACCCCATTCCCCACGCTTGAAATGCAAGTTCCACGCCAGACACGCCATGAATCGTAACCAACAGATTTTGTGACACTTAGCAGCCAAGATGCCCATGAGTACCACCGCCGGTTTGGGCTAAATCGCGCACTCCCACTCAGTTCGGCAGGGATTTCACACATCACACGACCGTCGTGACGCCGCTCACCCACCATTGTGATGGGCATGCTGCCGCGTCTCCGGAGGCGACGCCCTGCAATGTGACGAATGTCACATACGCCAGTGATGGCGCGCCTTCCCGGCATTCGCTTGCCGAGTTCCAATAGTCTCTGGTATGACAGGGTTGAGACATCGAAACCTTCCAGCTCTAGTGAGTATTCCGACAGAAAAGGACGCCACGTCCCGCATGGGGCATTTCACGGACGCACTGTGGCAGAAGGCCCATTTGAGGTTCATGATTACAATCAGAGGTTCCTGTGACACACCGCGTATGTTTGTCAAACTGCTTTTGTTCAGTCAGTTACGCGCCCGTTGTGACTCACAACCGTTTTATTGTGATACGGCTACTTTCGTGCAGACGCACCCTGCGGAAGGCGGTTTGAAAGTGCTCCCCCATCGCATCTGGTTCCAGAAGAAGGTCGCAAATCATAGCGACCGCCCGCTTGCTATTGTTGCTCTGATTTTGTTTGCGGCGATCGCGCTGCTCCTTACGCGCGCCACCGCTGCCGTTCACCCCGTTCCGCTCGATCCGAAGACCGATAGCGCCAAGTGCATCGAGTGCCATGGAGACAAGTCGAAGGGCAAGGCCGTCCACTCCGCTATTGCGATGGGCTGTCTGAGCTGCCATGAAATTCGGGTCAACAGGGACGTCACCCGCATCAAGCTGATCACCACCACCCCCCTTGCTCTTTGTCTCAGCTGCCATGCCGACAAGAAAGCGGCAGACATAAAAGGTAAGGTGCACAGCCCGGCGGTTCGCGACTGCCTAAAGTGCCACGACCCGCATACTTCCGACAACAAGTTCCAGTTGCTCAAGGCGACTTCGGGCGACAAAAAGGATAATCTCTGCCTGAGCTGCCACAACACCGGATTGAATGTTCCGGCAAAGGGTAGCCGGCACGCCGCCCTCGACTCGGGTTGCGACACCTGCCACATCACCCACAAGACTGGCGCCGAACTGACGCCCGAGAATCAGTTCCATCTGACCAAGGCCGCCCCGGCGCTCTGTGTCGATTGCCATGATCCTAAGGACGCGGGCCTACAGAAGGCGCACCAGAATCAACCCTTCAACAAAGCCGATTGCCTGACCTGCCACGACCCGCACCAGTCAAACGCTCCGAATCTGATGGCCAAATTCTTGCATTCGCCTTTTGCTGACAAACAGTGCGACACTTGCCATGCGCCAGCCAAGAACGGGAAAGTGGTGCTGACGCAAGCCGATGCCAAGTCACTTTGCGTGACCTGCCATTCCGACAAGGTTGAGCAGATCGAGAAGGCCAAAGTGCTGCATCCAGGAGCGGCGGGCGATTGCACGGACTGCCATAGCCCCCACGCCAGTCGGCAGCCGGGACTTCCCAAGACGAATGCGGTGGACATCTGCCTGGGCTGCCATAGTGACATTGCCGACCTGGCAAAGAAGCCCGTGCATCACCAGCCGGTCTTCGAGCAAGGCTGCGCCATCTGTCACGAGCCGCATGGTGGCGACCACGAGCATCTGCTGCGCGCGGCTGCTCCTAACCCATTGTGCCTGGAGTGCCACGGCCCGGACTCCAAACCGCAGAAGCTCGAAAGCGAACACCTGGTTGCGATCTTCGGCGGAAAGATAAAGCTACCCGACGACTATTTCACCAAGGTTCCGGTGTTGCCGCTGAAGTACAACCTGGGGCATCCGGTGGATGGGCACCCGGTTTCGAACGTCATGGAAGCGACCGACATTACCAAGGTCAAGACTCCGTTGAACTGCCTGACCTGCCATCAGCCGCACGCCTCGGCGCAACCCGACTTGCTGGCGAAAGATCAGGCCAATAACGCGTTATTCTGCGCCGGTTGCCATAAGAACTTGCAAAGGCAAAAGTGAGGGAATCGGCAGCGGTAAGGGAAAATAGGAGAAGGAAGCAACAATGATTGAGCGACTCAACAATTCGATTCGGCAGGGAAAAGCACAACTCGCACTGGGGCTTTTGCTGGCCGTGGCCTTGGCGTCCCCGTCCTTCGCCTCCGGTGACAAAAAGAAGAAAAAAGATAATACGCCGCAAAAGCCGGTCTCGGTGCTGGACAGGCTCGACACCTCCAAGGTCGTTTGGCCGAACCCGCCCGCCGTCACTCGTGTCAAGTATCTGAATTATTTCGCGGGGGAAAAACTTCCAGACTTTGCCGCGAAACCTGCCAAGGGCAAGAGGAGCGCTTGGATGGACCGTCTGGCCGGCGCCACCACGGACCAGGGTGACGATCAACTGCAGGGCCATTTCTTCATGGGTGAGCCGCACGGGCTGGCGGTCGACTCCAAAGGCAAGATTTACGTTGCGGACAGCAAGGTGAGCGCGATCTTTATTATCAATCCCGAGACCCGCGACACGGAGATGATCAAGAACGGTGTAAATGCCAGCTTTAATCTGATCACGGGTTTGGCGATTGACGACACAGACAGGCTCTTCGTCTCCGACTCCCTAGCTCGCAGCATCCTGGTCTTCGGCCCGAATCACAAACCGGAAGTTGCCATTCGCGAAGGGCTGGACGTCCCGGCTGGACTGGCGATCGATACCGAAAACCGTTTTCTCTATGTTGCCGATATCGAATTGGACCAGGTGCTGGTCTATGACGTTGACACCTTCAAGCTCCTGCGCAGGATCGGAACCGGCGGCAAGGAACACACCTTGAGCACGCCGGGAGATTTTGCCAAGCCGACCGGCGTCGCCGTGGATAAAGAGGGAAATCTGTACGTCGCGGACATGCTCAATGCCCGGGTTGAGATCTTCGACCCCGACGGCCACTTCATTCGCGCCTTCGGCAAGCGAGGCGATGGTCCGGGATATTTTGCCATGCCCAAGGGTGTGGCCGTCGACTGCGATGGGCACATCTGGGTGACCGATTCCGTGCAGAATCGGGTGCAGCTGTACACCCAGGAGGGCCAGTTGCTGATGTATATGGGCGCGACGCAGGGCCTTTTGCCCGGCATGTTCTCCGGTTTGCAGTACATCACCATCGACAAGAACAACCGCGTCTTCACCTCCGAGGTCTACCCCGGCCGCGTGCAGGAGTTCCTTTACATAACGCAGGAAGAGGCGCGCAAGGAATTCGAGCGCCGGGAAGCAGAGAAGAACAAGTCCACCGAGCCGAAGCCGGCTCCGGCAGGACAACCGGCTGCGCCAGCGTCGCAAGAGAAGCAGAACGATAAGGGCGACGCTGCTGCCAAAGCAAAGGAACCGTCCACGACATAGCCGCGACCAAGTTTGTACGCCTGCACTGACGGGCCATCGCGCGAGGGGAGCTTGCACGTTTCATCCCGCGTGTGATGTCGGTCACGCAATTGTGTGACGCACCTTCCTACCTAGCCTCCGGACAGCCAATTCCTGATGAATCCCAAGTATGGGCCAAGGACCAACTCCGCGTTCTCGCCATCGCGATTCTGGTCTTAATCGCTCTTCACCCGGCTTGGGGCATTTGACGCGTTACTGTGGGAGAACGCTCAACCGAGGCGTTCCACCGGCAATGATGGAATTTGCAACAGTCTTGGGTGAGAGATGCATGCGCAAAGGAATCAGATACTTACAGGGCTGGCGAAAAATCTTGCCCTCCTCCAAGTACGGTGACTTTCGTGCACTTCAACTTCTGGACGGAACCGGACAGTCGATGAGTCCAGTCCAAATGGGTTTCAAATAATGGAGGCTTTACCAAATGAAAAAGCTATTCTTAGTAATTTTGCTTGTAGTCATGGCGTCCGCCATGGTGCTGGCACAGGCCCCACCTACGGCGGGGATACCGACGAGCTCTGGCGCCGCTAATGCCAAGGCCCCAACGGTGGACGTGTTGGGCGCCCACAATAACTACGGCCGCGGCTGCGCCGGCTGCCATGCTCCACACAGTGGCAACCGTGGCGCGGGCGGCAACGGCCTCGGCGGCGGAACCGTTGATGCCTGGAGCGGCGCCAATGCCCTGTTTGCGCAGGACATGGGACCTCTCTTTGCAACAGCCGCCGGTACCTTCGACTTCAGTGACATCAGCAACACCGGCAGCTCCGCTAAGTATATTTTTGTTCCGCCTTCCACTCAAAACCCCACAACCTGGAACATTCAGCAATATCAGGACGTCCGTAGGATCGTGATGTGTCTGGCTTGCCATGACGGCGCGGTTGCCAAGGGCGCAATGATGGCGAACTGGGCCTACGAGCAGCAGATCGGCGCTCTGCCGTCCAGCTACGGATCCAGCCACATCCCAACCTTGCTGGGTGCCGATGGTTCGTCCGCCGGCTACCACAACGACCACCCGGTGGGTGAGAACGCTACGCTGGCAGCCGTCATGCACAGCACCTACGGCGATGCATCTAACGGCGTCGTCATGACCACCAACGGTACTACAGGGAAAATCACCAACATCGCCGCCTACGGCCAGTACCTTACGTTCATCAACAATTACGGCGCTCCGGCGATCGGCTCGACCATTGTCAACGCTGCGGGCGTTCCGTACCTGGTCTGCACCACTTGCCACAACCAGCACGTCATGAATATTTACGCCGCATCCGCAAACAGCGCCACCAACATCGGGGCCATCGCTGGCTCCTCCACCGGCACGTACGCGACGTACTTCTTCGTGAACGGCCCCTACAACATCAACAATGTCACCGTTCCGGCAACTCAGGCGGCATCGACGACTCAGTTCTGCCGCCAGTGCCATTTTGGCGAGTCGAACGAAGCCAACGGCGGTTCACTGACGACTTCGTTCTAAGTGGTCCGCGGTTTAGCGACAAAACGTGGGGGAGAGAGATTTTCTCCCCCTTTTTTAACGAAACGGGTAAGGAGTTCGAGATGAAATACCAGTTCACGATCGCGGTTCTGCTCATGGTGGCAGCTAGCGCCAACACCAACGCCCAGTTGGTTGCCTCTCATGCCCCCACGTCGCCGACTGCCGCATCGGCTACCACGGCGCCCTTGCCGTCTAGCTTGCAGGTGACGGGTAAGCCGGTGGTGCGTGTCAATGACGCAGTGCTGACCGACCGTGATCTGTTGCGCGAGATGTTCGCCCTGTTCCCCTATGCCCGGATCCACAATGGTTTCCCCAAAATGCAGGAAGCTGAAATCCGGCGCGGGGCCCTGCAGATGATCATCTTTGAGGAGTTGGTCTATCAGGAGGCGGTGCGGCGAAAAATGACGATCGCCCCCGAGCGCATTCTTCGCGAGGAAAAGAAATTCCAGCGGCAGTTCAGCAGCCGGGAGGAATTCAATGAGTACCTCAAGGCGGAGATGGGCGGCTCGGAAGCCAGGTTCCGCCAGCAGGTCAAGCGCTCGCTGCTGATTGAGGCCATGTTGAAAAACGAAGTACAAGACAAAGCGGTGGTTTCTCCGATCGAGGTCCGGCGTTACTACGATAAGAATCCGAAGCTGTTTTCGCACGACGAAACCTTTGCCATCCAGACGATTTCATTTCTGCCGCCGGCCGATGCCAACGCGGAGACATTGAAGGAGATGCGCAAGAAGGCCGAGGCTATTTGGCAGCAAGCGAAGGCCACCAAGAATTACGAAGAGTTCGGACTGCTGGCGGAGAAAGTCTCCGAAGACGACTTCCGCGTCGATATGGGCGACCACAAGACCGTGAAGCGCGAGAAGCTTCCGCCGGAGGTGGTGAAGGCCGCGCTGGCGATGAAGCCGGGGGATGTAAGCCCGCTACTCCAGTTGGGAACAGCCTATACCCTGTTCCGTTTGAATGCCCATAGCTTGCCGGGCGAAACGAAGTTTGCGGACGTCAAAGCGGATCTCACTGTCAGGCTGCAGAAGCAGAAATACGAAAACCTGCGGGTTGCCTTGGACCAGCGGCTGCACCAGAACGCAAAGATCCAGGAGATGTGAGGGGAACGTCGTTGGTCGTTAGTCGTTAGTCGGTTGCCGTTCTCGGTTCTTGCTAACGACCAACCACCAGCGACTAACGACCGGGTTAACGGAGAGGATTCGTGAGGGGTCACAATCAAATCCGGCTTCTGCTTTTGGGGTGGTTGCTGCTTGCCCTGCCCGCTTGGGCGCAGGTAAGAGTGGGCGACGACGTGCGCATGACGATGACCGGAACCATCGGCACCGGCTACAGTGGTGACTACGGAAATACCCAGGTTTCGGATCACAGCCTGGGGCTGAACGGTGACGGCCAGCTAAATGGCTATTTCTACAATCCCAACTTCCTGAACTTTCACGTGAGGCCGCAGTACCAGCGGTCGCAGGAGAACTCCGGCAGCGGATCCATTACCGACGCCAGCAGCATCAGCATGGGTGCCGGCATCTTCACCGGCAGTCACTTCCCGGGCGGAATCTCCTTCGGCAAGAGCTTCGGCAGCACAGGCAACTACGGCTTGCCCGGAATCCAGGGATTTACCACCAGCAACGACACCACTGCGTTCGGCATCGGATGGTCCGAACTGCTTCCCGGCTTGCCGCCGGTGTCGGCAAGCTACTCCCAGCAGAGTGGGTCTTCCTCGATCTTCAGGTCCGATCAGGAGGACCGTTCGTCGCAGCGCATTTTTAACGTGCAGAGCCAGTATAGGTGGAAGGGCTGGATGAACTCAGCCCGATTCTCTGATATCAGTTCCCACACGGAACTGCCCTCGTTTCTCACCGCGGGTGAGACCGTTCAGACCGACGAAAACTCAAAGACATTTGTTGTTAACACCAATCACAAATTGCCCATGCAGGGCGGGCTTTCACTCAGCTATTCCTACGGAAGCTTCACCGGTGAGGGTAATGGCAGCAGCAGCTCAGGCTCGGACCAAACCTTCGCCGGAAATGCCAGTTTCAGGCCCTGGACCCGGCTCACGACCAACTTTGGCTTTCAGTACGACTCGAGTCTCAACGGACTGGTAGAGCAGCAGCTGATCAGCGCCGGGAGCGTAGCTCCGCAGGTAAACTTTGGCTCGCAAAGCCATTCGTTGTCTCTCTACAACTACGATAGCGTCGCCATCGCCAGGGGCCTGAACGCCTCCTTCGATTTCACCCGGACTCAGCAAGTGCTGTACGGATATAGCGTGGCGGTCGACCACGCCAGCGCTGTCGTGAACTATAACTTCCACAAGCCACTGTGGGGTGCGGTCAACTTCTACGTCGGTCTCAACGATCAGGCCAGCGAGGGCGGGAACCAGGGAACGGGCCTGGTGGCGGGAGCAAACTTCAATAAAAGGATGTTGGGCTTCCAGGTGAGCGCAAGCTTCGCCTACGGGCAAGAAGTACAGACGGTCCTGGCGACACAGGTTACGTCAGATTACTCGTATATGGCGAACGCGACGCGTTCCCTTACGCGGCGTCTGCTCTGGAACGCCAACTACCACGGGTTCCATACCGGCTTGGGCCAGCTCCCGGGTTCGAGCAGCCACTCGCAAGGCTTTGGGACCAACCTCATGTACAAGGGCTACAGCGGATCGTTCAGCTACGGAAGCTCCTACGGGACGGCGCTGGTTACCGCGAGCGGACTCGTGCCAGCGCCGGTCCTGATTCTTCCGGTGCTCAGCGGCAACCAGTATTTGCTGGACAAAGGCTCATCCTATAGTGCCAGTGTGTCGGCGAGTCCGATCAATCGGTGGTCGATGAGTGCGAGCTACTCCAATGCGTCGAGCGATACGACGACTCCGACCTTTTTGGCCCACAGTTCGTCGAAGGTCTACCTCTATTTCACGCAGTGGCAGTTCCGCAAAGTATCACTGGGCGGCGGTTATACGCACGTCGTGCAGGGTGTGGGCGTGACCACCCCGGGCGCCTTGCCAGTGAACTACTCGTCCTACTATATTGGTATTGAGCGATGGTTCAAGCCGTTCTAATCCGGTATCGGGTGACGACGGTTTGGACTAAATTCTGCCTCTGCCTGGCGCTGGTGCTCAGCCTGTGGACGTCGGCCTATGCATCTAAGGTCAAGATTGAGAAAGATGAGCCGCCTCCGCCCCCCGACCTGTTGCTAGAAGGTGGGCGCAAGCTGTCGTTTGAGCGCATCTTCGACACCGACCGCGACGTGGCGCCGAAACGCGGGTTCTTTACCAAGGTTCTAGACGTCGTAATCGGTGCGCCGGACAGGCACCGAATGATTCGCCCCTATGGCGTCGCCATAAATTCGCACGGCACGGCGATGGTCACCGACCCGGGGGCGATGGGCGTCCATATTTTTGACTTCGCCCAGCACAAGTACAAATTTATTACCCGCCGCGACAAGGACGAGAATTCGTTGCACTCGCCGCAGTGCGTGGCCGTCGATGGCGAAGACAACTTCTACGTCACCGATTCGGAGACGGGGAGAATTTTCGTTTTTGACGCCAACGGCAAGTTCAAACGTAACATTGGCAGCCTGCGAGGTGGTGAAGGATACTTTAAGCGCCCCACTGGGATTGCGGTGGACTCGGCTGCACAGCGCATTTATATCAGCGATACGCTGCGCAACCAGGTTTTTGTCCTGGATATGCAGGGCCAGGTGATGCAGACGATCGGCCAGACTGGAACTGAGCCTGGCGAGTTCAATTTTCCAACCGAAATTGTGTTGCACGGACATGACGTTGCGGTAGTCGATGCCATGAATTTCCGCGTGCAGGTGTTTGATCGCAGCGGCGGTTTCGAGTACGCGGTTGGCAGTATTGGCGACGGCGTCGGAAGCTTCTTCCGGCCCAAAGGAATCAGCTTCGATAGCGAAGGTCACCTGTACGTGGTCGATGGTGCCTGGAACACAGTGCAAGTGTTCGATCGGCTAGGAGATCTGCTTTATTACTTCGGGATGGAGGGTTCCGAGCCTGGCGCGTTTAGTCTGCCTTCGGGTCTGTTTATCGATCGGAACGACACCGTGTATATAGTGGATTCCTACAATAGCCGCGTGCAGGTGTTTCACTATTATGGAAAACGGCTTGAGGGTGGCGGGCAGTGAAGCGAGGGAGAATCAAGTACTGGGTATGCGTGGCTGTCCTCGCCACGGCCGGCGTTTTGCAAGCGCAAATTAAGGGCGATGTTCTGGGAACACATGATCTGTCTCCCAGCGGACGATCTCCCCTTAAAGGCGGCTCGCTTCCTCCGTGCCAGTACTGCCATGCTCCTCATTCTGGAATCGGCAAGGGACCGCTTTGGGCCCAAACCTATTCCAGGCAGACCTATAGCTTGTACGGCAGTGGCAGTAAAACCACCTCCGACCGGACGATGAAACAGCCCACGGTGGGTGGCCCAAGCAGCCTTTGCCTGAGTTGCCACGATGGCACCGTTGCTCCTGGCCAAACGGTGCCCTACGGTCAGATCAGGTTGCAAGGCAAGATGAACCCTAAGGATATTCTCGGCACCAGCCTGCTGAACTCGCATCCTTTCAGCTTCAACTCGCTGAAGGACTCGCCCCACTTGGTGCCAAGTCTGGTAGCAAGCAAACAAACTGCGGACCCCCAAAAACGGGTCCAGCTCATCCAGGGAAACGTGGAATGTGAGAGTTGCCACGATCCGCACGTCCAGAACGGTGATCCGGTTGCTTCGAACTTCTTGGTGCGCGACAGTTCCGGGGGCGCGATGTGCCTGGCGTGCCACGGGACTTCTCCGCGTACCGTCAACAATGCACCGAATTCGCTGGTGTCATGGCCAACCAGCGTCCATGCGACAATTTCAAGTGCAACCCTACCGGCCGCAAATGTCGGACCGTATAAAACGGTTGCCCTGAACGCATGCACCAGCTGTCATGTGGAGCACAATGCAGATGGCCCTTCGCAACTGTTACGCGGCACGACGCCACCGTTGGCCAACATGGACGCTTCCACTCAGGATTGCATAACCTGCCACAACGGCAACAACAATATCAGTCCGGCCTTGCTGAACGTTTACGCCGAGTTCTCCAAGATTTCCTATCATCCGTTTCCTTCGGGAACCAAGGCGCACGATACCGGCGAACCGACGCTGGTGAACAGCAACCGCCATGCCACCTGCATCGACTGCCACAATCCGCACGGTGCGCAGAAGGTTGGCAACACATTCCCCATTCCGCCACAGATTCGAGCCTCCCAAGCCGCCGTGAGTGGGGTACTGGCCACCGATGGTGTTAGTTCTATTGCGTCGGCTCAAAATCAATACGAAAACTGCCTTCGCTGCCACGGCACAAGTTCCGGCAAGCCTTCATCCTCGGCGTTCGGATACGTCCCGGTGCGGTCGGTCGCCTTTGTTTCGGATCCCGGTAACGTGATCCCGCAGTTCGCAGCTACCGCCACCTCGAGTCATCCGGTAACGCACGTGAGATCCTCGGTGTACCCTCAACCCAGTCTTCTTTCGAACATGCTGCAATTGGACGGTGTCACCCGGGGGCGCCAGATGGCTACACAGATTCTCTGTACCGATTGTCACAATAGCGATGACAATCGTGAGTTTGGTGGGACCGGGCCAAGCGGTCCGCACGGTTCGGCTTATCCGCACATTTTGGAGCGCCGGTACGAGATGAGCAAGGTGTCGCCGGGCGTCTTTCCGGCCGGTGGACCTGGCAGCCCCATCATTGCTTCGACATTGTTCCCCGGCCAATTGACCAGCGCCGGCGGTGCTGTGCCGGGACCCTGGGCATTATGTGGAAAGTGCCACAATCTAACGAGCGTGTTTGCAAACAGCAGCTTCCCGTATCACTCCCTTCACGTCGGTACCGTCGGTATCTCCTGCTCGGTTTGCCACACCGCACATGGAATGGGTGCTACATCGCCGACAATTTCGGGCGAACGACTGGTGAACTTCGATACGAATGTAGTTGGGCTCAATGCTCTTAGCTCCAGCGGCGCGACTGGCATCGCCTACAACAAGGCCAAAAAGACCTGCACTCTCGTCTGCCATATGTACAGCCACAACGATAACGGCACGGTGACGCCGGTCAGCGCCTCCCAGTCTAATTTCAAGATTGGTAAGGACATCAAGCGATAGCGAGAAGAGCGGCGATTGACGAACCACAGCCGTTCTTGTGAGAAGATGGCGATCGACCGCGAAGAAACTGTTTCTGCCCCTTGTCGGGCGCAACCTCTAGGTTGCAAGACACTGTCCAAAAACCGATGAACTCTGACTCGCGAAGAACAGATCATTCCAATTTGCGACACAGTTCGTTTGTTACTGCCATGCCGCAGATCGGCACAATGTTGCCGTTGTTCGCTTCAGCTGCGGTTTTCGAGGCCAAGAGCCTCTCCTCCCTATCAGCTCTCTCGAATGACGACATCTGGTGGCACCTGCGTACGGGAATTTGGATCCTCCAAAACCATGGCGTGCCACATAGTGGGCTTTTCTCGCAGTCGCCGCAGCTCCCCTGGTCTGCTTCAAGCTGGGGCTATGATCTGCTGGTTGCCTTCTCCTTCCGGCTGCTGGGCCTCCGCTCGATCCCGGTCCTGTTGATGGCCTTCAGATCGGCACTTGCGGTGGTGGCGTTCCTCTTGGCGGGTGGCTTGCGCGGAAGATTTTGGCCTGCGGTCGCGCTGTCGGTCACTGCACAATACATACTAGACAGCGTTCCGCTGGGCCCCAGCTACTGCACGATGATTTTGTTTGCTGTCGAATTGCTCTTGCTGTACGAAAGTCGCACCACAGGTACCCTTCGACCCCTTTTTTGGTTGCCGCCGCTTTTCCTGGTATGGGCCAATCTGGACATTCAGTTTGTCTACGGAATCCTGCTGCTTGCGCTGTTTCTAACCGCGTCGTTACTCCAGGATCTTAGAAGTCGGTTGGCGGTCGGGGCTTTGCGACAAGAGGAAGGTGCCGTTTCGCTGGCGAACGCTGGAATTGTAGCAACACTCTGTGGGATTGCCACCATCATTACGCCGTATTTCTACCATCTCTACGGAGTTTTTCTTGCGAGCCTCACCAGCGCGTCCAACCGTTACTTGCCGGATTTTCAGGCTATGGGTTTCCGCCAGCCGCCGGACTACGTTCTTATGCTGCTGACCATGGCAGCGTTCCTGACGCTCGGGCTACGCCGTTCCCGCGACCCCTTCCAGATCGCCCTTTTAAGCGGCTGCGCGATGTTCTCGTTCTATGCGCAGCGCGATGCTTGGCTCGCAACGCTGGCAGCCATTGCAGTGATCGCTGAGGCAATCCGCAATACGGGCGACACTCCCGACACGCACGAAACAGACGTGCATCCGAAGCGCGCGCGGAACCGCCGGTTGCTGATTGCCGGCGGCTTGTCGGTCGCGACTTTGGTGCTCGCGGCTGTGGTCGAAATTCCCAGCAGCAATGAAGTGCTGCTGGCAAAGGTCGCTCAAAGCTATCCGGTTGCCGCCTGCAATTACATTCGCCGACACCAGCTTCCGCATCCGCTGTTCAACTCGTATGAATGGGGCGGATTCCTAATTTGGTATTTGCCGGAATATCCCGTGGCTATCGACAGCCGCATTGACTTGTACGACGAGAACTTCATCGTCCAATACTTCAAAGTGATGAACGCCGAGGTTCCTTACAAGGCCTATCCCGCCATGGCCCAGGCTGGCACGCTGCTAGTGCAGCGAAACTCGCCGATAGGAGAAGCCCTCAGAACGCTGCCGGCATTTCGAGTTGCGTACAGCGACAGCGTGGCGGTGGTGGCGACAAAACCGTAGTTGATATGGCCTTCTGTGCTGCTCGTGGAGTTGGGAGCACACCCCAGTCTCCCTCCGTCGCCGAGAATTGCCCCGGTCAGCCGAATCTTTCATCCCTGATTCTGAGAAAATGCGCGATTCTCACTAGAAGGCGGTCCTGATGTCGAGGCTGTTATGTCGCTGAAAACGCAAACCATCTCCGCTTCTCCGCAGGTGCAATCTTGCGCCAAAGCCGCCAACATGCCAGACCTCATTTATTCAGATGGCACAGGCTGTTGACGCCGCGCGTATACAGTCGCGATCTCATCGCGGTAGACGAGCTGGAAGCGCGGATCGACGGTTAGTATCTTGGCTAGGGGAAGCCGCGAATCCAACAACACTACGCCCGCCTCATCGAGATAAGGGTCTGTGTCGTACGAGTCGGCATTCTGGGTCTTGAAGAAGAGGCGGACGAGGTCGTCCCCGTAAAGATCGTTACGTCCGTCGATCGCCACGGGGTAATCGGGCATGTACCACATCAGGAAGCCGCCCCAGTTGAGATTGTTGTAGAGCGGGCCGGGCACCGGATTGCGCCGCAGGAAGTTGACCGCGTTCACTGGATATTGGGAACTGATCGCCCGATCGAAACCACGTTGGTTGAAGTCGGTGCCCCGAGAGAACAACACTAACAACAGGACGACGGCCACCGCCACTCCAATCTTCTCGAACCAACTCTCCGGGCGGTCACGCTCCGCCTCCGGCGCGGGAAAGTCCGCGATGCAAGCCGCGGTCGGAATGCAGATGAACCAAGCGTCGCGCATGGTTCGATAGGCAACCACGCTTGCGACCGTCAGCAACGCTAGCTTGAATGGGTCGAGCTTCTTTTGCCATCCCACGGCGAAGAATCCTGCAGCCGTGAGCAGGAGTACCGCGTAATCGTTATACCAACGGAAAGCCAGTGGCTGCAGTTCCACGATGATGGAGTAGGTAACCTTCGCTTTCGAATATTCGTAAACCGCCTGATACGGATGATAGAAGTTGGGACCAACCAAGGTTGCGAGTACGCAGACAGCGAATAAGACCGCTAGATTTGCGACCGGAAGCCTGGGCGGAAGCAAAAAGCCGGGAGCAATCCCAAATTTGTTCGCCAGTCGCTGCGCTAGCAATACGGTAACCAGTAGACCAATGAGGAACAAACCATAGATAAACTGGATGTGCAGGTTGGCCCACACCAGAAAAATAAGCGGTAGCCAATAGAGGGGTTGCATGCGGCCGCTGCGATTCGCCTCGAGAAGGAGAGTCAAAGTCACCGCGAGGAGCACCATGGAAAAGAAGTACGGCCGCGGCATTCCGTTGAAAAGGAATGCCGAGCAGGCTACCCCCGTCATCACACATGCCAACCAGAACCGGCCCGAAAGGCGGCGCAGCATCCAGTAAATGGCACAAGGGACAGCGAGGGTGAGGAACGTTCCCAATATGCCAATGCCGAGGAGACCAAACCAGGCATAGGCCCGGGATAGCAATACTTCATAGCCCCAACTGTAGGCGACCCAGGGGCGGTTGGCGGCGGTCCGGGAAAGGATGCCGGTATGCGGAACGGCCAGATGCTCGACGATCCAGTCGCCAACTTTGAGATGCCACCACAGGTCGAGGTCGAGCACGCAGAGCTTCAACTGGAATGCGAACTCTCCAATCCCAGCGAGCAGCGCCACAAGAGCGCATAGTTGCAGCCAATGCAGCCGCAGCAGTGGTCGCAACTCCTCAATAAAGCTCAACGCTTGGGACCTTGCAGAGTTCCCTTCTCCGGCAATGTTCACCGCAAAGAACATCTTGGCGGGCGCAAATATGACGTCTGGGCGGAATGTAGCATACTGGTGCTATGCTTGCAAATCCTGAAGATGAGTTAAACCCGACATGATAATTTGTTGGGTGCGATTGACAACTTCAGATGCCGCCATGATCTGCATAAGGAATCTATTGTGAAGTCCCCTAGGCAGATCCTGACTGACATTCGCCAAAAGCCCCTACTGATGGGTGCACTGCTCGTGACTGCAACTTTGTTGTTGTACCTTCCAGTCATACATCATGATTTCATCTATTACGATGACCGCGGCTACGTCACAGACAACGTCCATGTCCGCGTCGGACTAACTCTCAACAACATCGCCTGGGCCTTTACGACTTTCGACCAGTACAACTGGCATCCACTTACGTGGCTTTCCCACATGCTGGATTGCCAACTGTTCGGCGTAAACTCCGGACCCCATCATTACGTCAACGTCTGCCTGCATGCGGCAAACGTTCTACTTTTGTTTTGGCTATTGCAAAGGGCCACGGGCGCATCGTGCCGCAGCTTCCTGGTGGCTGCACTTTTCGCCGTGCATCCCTTGAACGTCGAGACGGTCGCTTGGGTCGCGCAAAGAAAAAGTCTGCTCGGTGCGTTTTTCTCCTTGCTCACGATTGCTGCTTATGGCTGGTATATCCGGCGAGGGGGTTGGAAACGGTACTTGGTGATCGTCTGTACATTTGGACTGGCACTCATGTCCAAGGCGATGGCCGTGACTGTCCCTTTGCTGTTATTGCTGCTAGATCACTGGCCCTTAAGGCGTCTTGAGGAGCTTCCATTCGCGCGCAGAGGCGCCCGCTTGGTGAAGGAGAAGATTCCGCTATTCTTCATGAGCGCGGCGATTTCTGGGCTAACGGGAAGGGCACAACGATCTGGCGGTTCTGTGGTGCCGTTTTCCCTACTGCCATTGTCCACACGCCTGGAAAATGCACTCATCGCCTACGTCACCTACATTTGGAAGATGCTATGGCCCGCCAAACTCGCCGTGTTTTACCCTTACCCGGCATTAACGCAAGGGCACTCTCCGCCCCTGGACGAGGTGATCGCATCAGCCGTTGTTCTGGTTGGAGTTACTGCTTTCGTATTTTTCTTTCACCGCGCTCGATGTCTTGCAGTGGGCTGGTTTTTCTTTCTGATTACTCTGGTTCCGGTGATTGGGATTGTTCAGGTTGGCTTCCAGAGCATGGCAGATCGGTACGCGTACATTCCCTGCATCGGCCTGCTTATTGCTTTCGTGTGGGGGTTAGCCGCTATAGCTGAGAGCATGCGAATGACGCGCGTCGTCCCGCTTGTCGCAGCACTGTGTCTCATCGCAGGGTTAGCCGCTGCCACTGTCCACTACCTTAAGTACTGGCAGAATGGCGTGACGTTGTTTTCGCAAGCGCAGGTCGCATGGGGACGACCTGACCCCAAACTGGAAGAGCTTTATGCAAATGCCTTGCTTGTAGACGGCCGGGTTGATGAAGCCCTCCAGGTCTACAAGGAATCATGTGTGTTGGGACCTAGGAATCAATACTGTCATTTCTGGATCGCACAGATCCTCTTTCGGCGACATCAGCTACGTGAAGCTGTCCACGAGTGCCAAATCGCCATTGAACTCGCCGATAGAATGCACATGGCCCTCACTTGCCTAAACAACTCGGCTGAGGCGTTGTTGGAGTTAGGTGACTATGATGCCGCAGCGCAAGCAGTGGCAGACGCGTTGTCGATCGATGCCAACAATCCCATCGCCTTGCGCTTGCGCGATCAGATCTCGAACCGGAATAGACAGTAGAATCCGCCCTTTATGGCTCGAATAGGTCCAATAAAACGTCAAGAAAAAAAACCTGATGCGAGGAAAGAAACCATTGGCAGGTATTGCACCTACGCGTTGCTGTTTTTTGTGATTGTTCTTTTTGCCCTCATCCGTTTCCGGTTGCGGAACATGCCTCTCGAGCGTGACGAAGGAGAGTATGCCTACGTGGGCCAGCTCATGCTGCAAGGCATACCGCCTTACAAGCTTGCCTACACCATGAAGCTCCCCGGTACCCATGCCGCGTATGCCGTGATTTCGGCTGTTTTTGGACAAACTCCTGCTGGAATCCACTTCGGTCTGCTTCTTGTTAACGCGGCAACGACCCTTCTGGTTTACATGCTGGCGGCCCGTTTGTCGGGCCGGTTGGCGGGCTTGGTGGCGGCAGCGTCCTATGCTCTTCTTTCTACCAGCTTCTCAGTGCTAGGCTTTGCCGCGCATGCAACGCACTTTGTCGTGATGTCGGCGCTGGCCGGAATCCTGCTCCTGCTCAGAGCCACGGAGTCCAGGCGACCGTGGCAGCTTTTTCCCAGCGGTCTCTTGCTCGGACTGGCCTTTCTCATGAAACAACCGGGCATTGCCTTTGCTGTTTTCTGCGGGCTGTATCTTCTTAAAAAGGAATGGCCACAGTTAGCCAACTGGAAAGGGGTGGTGTCCAGAGTTGGCTGGTATGTCGCCGGTGTGATGCTGCCGTTCGGCCTAACGTGCCTGATTCTTTTGGCCGCAGGTGTCTTTAAGACCTTCTGGTTCTGGGTGTTCGACTACGCTGGAGAATATGGATCCGAGGTCAGTTTTTCTCACGGAGTCCAGAAATTCACAGACGGTTTCTCAACGATAGTGAGTCCAGCTATCGCGGTGTGGATTATTGCCGCTCTAGGACTCGCGTTCCTTTGGCACCGGGAGAACCGTCCGCACGCCGGTGTCATCGGCGGCCTCTTAGTGTGTTCATTCTTGGCTGTGTGCCCGGGACTTTTCTTCCGTGTACACTACTTTATTCTGATGCTACCGGTTGTAGCACTCTTGGCGGGCATCGCAATTCATTCCGCAACGCAAGTCCTGGCTCGCGCGGGCAGTGGCTTCCCCCTGAAGGCCGTCCCCGTTCTCTTGTTCTCGGCCGCGTTCGGCTACTCCATCATTCTGCAGAGGGCATCTCTGTTCGAGATGGATCCGCTGCTGGCCTGTCAGGAACTGTACGGTGACAATCCTTTTCCGGAAGCTGTCGCGATCGCGCAATACCTTGATGCGCACACGTCCGGGAGTGATCGAATTGCCGTGCTGGGCTCGGAGCCAGAAATTTACTTTTATGCGAAGCGGCACTCCGCGACCGGCTTCCTTTACGTCTACGGGCTAATGGAGCGACAGAAATACTCCTTCGAAATGCAGAAGCAAATGATCAACGAAATCGAGTCCGCCCACCCCCAGTTCGTGGTAGTTGTCGACTCCCCCCTATCCTGGTTGCCAAAGCCCTCGCCACAAGCGTTTGACTTCTCCTCGTGGGCCAACCGTTACTTAGGTAGCCGGTATGAACTGGTTGGTATCGTGGATAGGGTTGACAATCGCAGCGAGTACCATTGGGACGATGAAGCGACGGCTTATCAGCCACGCTCACAAAACACAGCGAGGGTTTTCAAGAGAAAAAGCTGATTCCAGGTATTGTGCAGCCGCGTCTGCCAGAATTGGGGGAACACATTCCAGCCCAGCGGCATGCGCGACAACTCCACCATCGCAAGCTATTGCAACGGCTTTGCCGGCATTCCCGGTTTTACCCCCGAGTGCTTTTTCGCCTGTGCCATCAGTTCCAGAACCTTGTCTTTGCCTTCATAGTTCGGATTCGTATCCAACAACTTCTGCCACGTGGCGACAGCTTTGTCGATATCCATCTTGCCCTGCCACTCGACGATGCCCAGATTGAACAATGTGTTGGCCTTGTTGGGTTCATAAGAAAGCGATTTCTGGAATTCCGCGATGGCGGCATCGGCGTTGCCGGTGTACCAATAGGCGGTCGCCATATCGGTACGAACGCCCGCATTGGCTGGATCCACCTTCAGCGCACGCTGGTAGTAATCAATGGCCGTGGGGAATTGCTGGGTGTCGTAATAGACATTCCCGATGCTTGCCAGAAGACCGGCGTTGTTCGGGTCTGCCTTGAGCTTCTCGAGCAACGGTCCAGCTTGCGTGTCGGCCATTTTCTGCATCTGAGCCGGGGTTGGAGTTTGGGTGCCCGCGCCCGCACTCCCGACAACCGGTGCGGATGTGCTCGCCGTCTCACCCGGAACGGCTGCTGGACTCTTGGATCCGCGGATGAACCAGCCGCCGGCGATTCCCACCAGCAGGCAGATGACCGCCAATGTGTATGCCTGCAAGCTAGTCCATTGCTCGATGGAAGTTGCTCGATTTGTATCCGTCATTTCTCAGTGCTCCTTCATGTTCCGTTTCATTTGCCGGTGGAAGCCGCCGCGAGCTGCGTTTCGGCATCTGGTGGTGCCAGCCAGGGCGTTAGCTCTTGCCCTGCATCTGGACGTCGGCCATCAGTTTATGCACCGTGGCTTTGCGTTCTGCGCTCAAATTTGGGTTCGACTTCAGCAAATGCTGCCAGACTGCCAGCGCTCCCTTGCCGTCCTGTTTTCCCTCCCACTTGAACAAGCCGAGGTTGAACAGCGAGTTGGCATCCTTGGGGTCGTACTGCAGCGCCTTCTGAAGCTGGCTGATCGCCCCTTCCACATCGCCGGAGTAGTACAGGCACGAAGCCATCTCGGTGCGAATGGCAACGTTCTTCGGATCGACCTGCAATGACTTGTCGTAGTATGCGGCCGCTTCCTTGAACTGGTGGGTAGCTTTGTAGATGTCTCCGACTTGGATGAGCAGATCGCTGTTGTTCGGATCGCTCCTCAGCTTTTCGAGCAGCAGCGCTGCCTTCGCGTCGGCCATCTGTTTCATTTGCTCAAGACTAGGCATCTGTCCGCCCATCGCGCCTGCAGGGACGTTCGGCTGGACATTGGCCGTGGGTTGTGCCGACGCCGCAGGCGATTGCGATCCGCGGAACAGGTATCCGATCGCCAGTCCAACCACGAGGCTGACTACCGCCATCGCGTAGACCTGCTTAACCTGCCAGGCTGATGCCGCAGTTGGTTGTGTGGTGAGTTCATTCGCCATTGCCCTATTCCCTCGTAGTTCGTATTGCGCTTGAGGCCCAGCTTTCGCTTGAGGCATCAAGACTGGACGAGCGTGTTCCCGCAGTATGAGAGGGTTTTATCGCGCTCTGACTGCGATTTAGGTTATAAGGTAGGGAACAGGACGGGCAGCATTCTCCGTCACTGAACAATGTGATGGCAATCACATCGACCAGGAACCGTGCGAACCAAGAACGAAACGGCAAGCAGCTGTAACCCGCGTAGACTCAAACGACTACGCAACTCCTGGAGTGCGCTCATTGTTCGGACCGCCTCGATGTTTGAGCTCGCATTACGACCGCAGTTCGCGCAGGCCCGCACGGCAGCGCCTAATTCAAACTCTGGTGGCAGCGACATCCCGTGTCACAAATACTATCTCTTCGCCCATGCTTGGCTTTTCCCTTTAAGAACCAATCATCTGCCGGCGGCAGGTTCGCCCGGCATTGCGTTGTGGGACGCCGGAGCATACTCCGCCTCGAAATAGCGTTTGAAGCCTCTGATCATTCTGGGAAATACGAAGATCCCTGCTGCACCAATCATCGAGGCGTGGAACACATAGATCCGTAACTCTAGGTGCCAATCGGAGCAAGCAAGCGCGACTTGAGAAACCTCTGCATCCAAGTGCTCTTGGCCTCCGTGCACGCACCAAGGAGAACCAGCGCACCGAATCTCAGCCCCAGCAGGGTATACCCGCCGCACTCAATGAACAACATGACCGCGTCATCCAGCATATGAGCCGGCCGCACCAGGGAGATGCGGTGACCAGGGTCACAAATGGATTCTGTGAATACGTTACGGATTCGGTAGATTGTTAGCTGCCCTGATGCTTCTTATAATCTCTTCGATTCCTTCAAAGTCGTGGAATTGTTGCCACTCAGCTCGGTTAAGCGGATCACCCTCCGCTAGCTCTAATGCAGTCTCACATTCAGCGAGCGCTGCGTAGGGTTGGCCACTTTTTGCGAGAATCTGACACCGGACCGAATGTGCACCCGGACTATTTGGTACCAGTGCGATCGCATCATTGGCGTCCTGCATGGCAGCATCGAATGGTTCTCCCCCCAAGATGGTCGCCCTCCACGCACTCATGCCCGCCGCCGCCCTGGTGTCGAAATCGCCCTCGTACACTAACAAGGCGCTGCCCCCGACAAAGTCTTTGGGCCTGCCCTTCCTAAACGGCGCCACTGCCTGTCCCTGTTCCGGTCGGATGGTGGTAAGCAGCGTACTGCTGAGAATAACGGTACCGCGCAAATGCGGCGGTATCCGGCTCAAGGACCACCATCCGACCGGCTGGCAGTGCACGCCGTAGAGGCCTGGGTTCCAGTACCAGTCCGTCAACAGCCAGCAGGGGTCGGCAGGATGCCGTTCAAGGTAAGCTTTTGCTTCCGGATACGCCTGTCCGATATCGAGCCAAGACTCGTACTTATACGCCTGCGACGGTCCACCCCACAAGTCATTGGCGTAGGAGAGATAGTTGGGGTAAGCATGCAGTGACGATGCCGCGTGCAGCACAATGAGGCACGGCAGCGCGTAGCTCACCCAACGCACACGTTTGCCTAACTCCACGCAACCGTCCGCAACCGCGATCAGCAGAAACGGAAACATGGGCAAAAGATAGCGGACGCTGACGTTAATACTAGCGTGAAGGCACACTGCCAGGTAAACCACCGCGGGAGCCAGCAGGAACAGACGCTCACGACGGCGCTGCCGAAACGTGATCGCCACGCCGAATGCGGCCGCCAAGATCATCGCCAGCATGGCCGCCGTGTTGCGAATCAGAAAATTGAACGGGGTAGAAAACCACGGGGCATGCAAATAGATTTTGCCGGCAACAAAAGCCGCAGAACTCTGATGCGACATCGCCAATGCCCCGGCGAATCCCTCCAAGTAGGCCTGCGGCAACAAGTGGAACTCTTCTAACTCCAGCAACAGTCGACCGCTGGCAGAGATCGCATGAGGCCGTGGTCCCTGGAGTTGCGGTACTGCGGTGTACGCGGCAAAACGCATGCCATAGCCCGCCCAAACAATACCGACCGCAAGGGCGTAGATCAGCGCAACGGCTAGCAGGTTGTAAAGCGCGAGTTGCCATTTTGGCCGGTTGCCGTCTGCTTGAGTGAGCGCATCCGTAATTGCCAGCGCACCGAGGATGGGTATAACTACTACTCCAGAATGCTTCGCTAACAGCGTCAGGCCCGTAGCTAGGGCGGTCAACAGAAGGAAAGGGGCCGTACGATGCTGGACCCACAAGTAAAACCCTAATACCGCGAACAGCAGCATACAAGTGACCGGTACGTCGGTCATGACCAATGAGCCGTAGGCTAGCACGTTGGGCTCGAAGATCAGCAGCAAACTTGCCAGGACAGCCGCGGTAAGGCCGAACATCCGCCGCGCCGTGATCCAGACCAGAAGACAAAGCCCCACTGCAAAAACAGAAACCGCCATGCGCGCGCGGGCCAACGCCGCGGGCCAATTCTGGCTATACAGCCAGTCGAGGCCCGCGAACGCTTGCTGGATGTCGTCCCCGTTGAAAGGCGCGCAGTTTACCGCAAGGTTCATGGGAAGCAGCGGAGCCGCTGCGACGATCTTGGCCAATGGCGGATGCTCGAGACTGTCCGCGAGATCGCCACACTTCAAGTAGCGATAGCCGGAGTAAAGGTGCGTAGCTTCATCGCAGGTTTGCGAGAGCTGGCGACCAATAAGAAGCAACTGCCCAAACATGAAAGCGCAAAGCGCCGCCGGGATCAGCCACTCCAGCCAAGGATGTTTTCGGAGCGCACTGCGGATGCTGCCAGTAACGCTCCTCGGGCGCTCGCGATCTGGAGCATCAACCACGGCCGCACCTTGACCCGCTGCTACCGTGTGCATAGTTCCCTCTGACCTAAACGCTCCCTTCTTCGTGAATAGAACCACTGTATGCCGCTCGCGAGCAGTCGCTGCCAATTTGCGCGATATCTCCGCCATAGCAGGCTATTGCGGCGGCTTTGCCGGGACCCCCGACGTCCAGGCAATTCGTGTCCTCTTACTTTACTAGCCATGTTTGGGCTCAAGATCCCGATCTGCGTCATCAATACTATCGGCCACTTTTTCTGCTGATACTTCGGTTATTGTACGCCGGCTTCGGCCTATGGTCGCCCCGCTGGCATTTGGTGCTCGTGCTGTGTCACGTAGGCGCATGTCTGTCTACGATTAGCCTGGTTCCCGTGGACATTGGGGCAAATAGATTTGGCGAACGCGCTATTCCCGAGGATTAGAATTCCGCAGTTCGCCGTAAGCCACCCCGAGATACCGGTACGCGCTGGTGATTGCTCTGGGATCCCGGCTGGTGCGAACAAACCTCTCCAAGTTCTCGATGGACTCCTGGTAACGGCCGTGCTTCAGTAAGTAGATCCCGCTCTGCAGCAGGGCTATGGGATCGTCCGGTTCCGACACTAGGGCCCTCTGGAAGTGGATGTAGGCCTCGTCTTCACAGCCAAGACTGAGCAGGCTACCGCCCAGATTTACCTCCGACAGCGAATTGCTTCGCGTGACCTGCAGCGCGCGAGTCCACAAATCGACGCTGCTTTTCCAATAATCCAGCTGGCGCAAAGTGACGAGGGCCATTGAACCCAGCACGAGGACAGCGGCCACGCACCGGATCGATTGCGCTTCAGCGGCCTCTGATAATCCCCAGACGACTACGACAAAAATCCCAATCATGGGGATATAAGTATAGCGGTCAGCCATAGCTTGCCCCCCCACCTGAACGATTCCGATTACCGGCAGCATTGTGCCCAGAAACCAGAGGAAACCGGTCATCAAGTGGGAACGACCCGTGTGAAATTTCCAAACCACGCAGCCAGCGCCCAATAAAAGCAGGACGGCCCATGCTACCTCCCACCAATGCAGGATCGCACCTGGATAAAAAGGTGCCAAGCCGACCGGAAAGAATGACTTGCACAAGTACATCGCATAGGAGTGGAATGCATTCTGAATCCGCCAGCCCAAGGTCCAACCCGCCTCGGACGCCGTTACCGTTCCGCCATTGCGCTGTGCAACGAAAGTAATCACACCGCTTGCGAAAGAAAACACAAGCAGTGGCAGCTTTTCCAGCACCAGCCGTGAAAATCGAGCCCGATGTACTTGGAAGTTCGCTGGAGGGGAGCTCCAGCCTTCGATTCGCCCCAAGGGCCAAAAATCCAGCAACAGAAGGACGAAGGGAAATGTGATGACCATGGGCTTGGAAGCAAGGCCCATCACAAAAAGTGCCGCAACACTGAGGTAGCGCACGACGCCGGGCTTGCGCGAATACCACCCATACGCTCCCAATGCCAGCAGGAAAAAGAAGGTACACAACAGATTCTTACGCTCGGCGACCCAAGCGACTGACTCCACATTCAGCGGGTGGATCGCAAATAGTGCAGCCACGAGGAAGCTGCGCCACCTTGCTCCCGTGACGCGCAGCAATAACAGGCACAGCAGGACGGCATTCGCCACGTGCAGCAATAGGCTGGTGACATGGTGTCCTCCGGCATGCAGCCCATAAAGCTGATAGTCCAAGGCGTGCGACATCCATGTCAAGGGATGCCAGTTGGCGACTTCGAAGCTCGTGAATGCCCACCTGACAGTTCGCCAACTCAGGCCGCTCGTCACATGAGAATTCTCGAATACGTAGGGTCCATCATCGTAGTTTATGAACGGATACCAGGCCACTCGTATGTACACTGCAAGCGTCAAGGCGACGAGCAGAAGGACGATAAGCGCAGTCTGCGTCTTGGTGGGCGCGGTCTCGGCCGCCGTGACCTTCGGAGAGAAATCTCTGGCGAGACTTCCCGCGACATTGGAATCTACCCGGAATTTCCTTTTTAACCTCAACGACAACTACCATTGTCCCCAAACTTCTTGTTCGCGTCAATGTGAAACAATGGTGGAGCCACCCACGTCAACCGGAATCATCTAAGTAGCTAGGCAGAAGGCCACGAGGAGGCAGATTCGCTGAGTCCGACGGGTTTTATCAGATTGCAGCCGGCCTCAGGCCCCGTTATGGAGCCAGAGCGGCCCGCGTGGGTGACATCTTTGGCAGTTCTTGAGCGGGGAAGCGAACTTTCCATGGCAAGCACCGCAATATCGGCGTTCGACATTAGGAACGTCGAGAAGCGGATCGTGTCTTTCTGGGCGGTCGGGAATATTTCGGGATGGCACAGTTCACAGCCGTTCCAGTTGAAATGATTCTCGTGAGAAGAGAATGACGTTGCTCCGCGATCACGCAAGCAGCTATATTCCGGGTGGGGCCAAGCATTTGTCATCAATGGCCCCTCTCCTCAGGGTTGTACCGGTATGGAGTGGCAGCGCTGGCAATCTGTCAAAGGAAATGCCAAGATGTCGCCCCCCCACTCCACCGCGGTGCAATTGGGCGCCTCCGCTTACGCTCCCGCAATCTGTAGGCCGTTTCCGCTAACGTTGAATGCCATCCGCAGCCGTCCCACAACGAAACGCCCTTACATAGTTGTTAGCGACTGCGGGATGCCGAATCCAAACCCAAGATGACGGCTCCCGCCACACGCGGTCTGAATCCTCCACTACGACTGCATCGATGCCATACTCCCGGCACGTAGCGTCTAAATTGCTGCCATCCGGAAGCTCAAATAACCCAGCGAGTTTCTGCAGGCGCGGAGCACAGAGGCCGGGGTCACCGCCAAAGGTTGTCCCACATCCCCCGTTACCGGCGGCGGCGTCATGACCGGAATATAGCATGTGCAGGATGAGATCCTCCGTAGATGGATTGCTCTGCAGGACTGCCGAAGAAGGCAGTTGCGCATCGAGAACTTCGTAGGCTGACCGCAGCGCATAGGCTCGTTTGCCGAACTGCCGGTTTGCAAGCACCCAGCTCGAGCTCAGCCCCGCAATCGTCTCGCGATCCACAAGGACCGGGAACATGCGCAGCATGAACACTTGGTATGCAGTTGAAACCATCCCTAGTATCAACAGCGTCGCCAGCACCCCGCGAACCCACCGACCCGGCGCGGCTTGTGGAGCGACGATGGAACCCCGAAACAACCAATCATGAACGATCGTCGCCCCCCAAAACAGCAGAATCAGTTGCGCCGGGAGGAAGCATCGCCAGCCTAAGTCGTTAGTGTTGATGGTACTCGAACGCAGAAAGGTGCCGATCAGGAAACTAGTCGCGACCAGCGTCCAGGCAGCCAGTTCGTTGGCGCTGGCCTCAACCTTGCCACGCACAAGCTGCCACAGGCGCAGAATGCCGACGGCGAGAAAGAATCCAAGTTCCAGCGCATAGTTGATAGGCAGGAAGACCGCGTTGGCGACGGTCAACGCGGATTGCGTCTGGAAGTTTATGCCGATTTGTCGGGCGAGAGGAACCGCTAGCGGAAACGGGCGCAGCGCGAATTCCACAAAAGTACCGCCGCTGTCGGGACCGCGAAGGCCAGAGCTGCCGGGACCGAGAAAGCTAGAAAGGTAGGATAGTGACCAGAGCAACGCCACCGCGCCCGCGCTGACGAACATCGTTACTTCCAGCCAATCCTTCCGCGCAACTAATGCGAGGAGCCAAAGGGCGATAGCAACTATAAACGTGAAGGTGACGTAAATCGACATGCCTGCCGCGCTCGCGAAAGCCATCCCCGCCACGATTACGGGCCCAGTAGCCCACTGGCGATGGGAGTCGACCTGATGACGTAGCAGCAAGAATGCAACGAAACATGCGACCAATGCCGCGACATTGTGGGGCACCCACAGTAGGGAGCTAACCCAAGAGTCGATTTGTTCGTTCCACTTCTCCATATCAGGCAGCCAAAACCGCGCTAGATATGCAATGTAGAGATTGGGCAAAACATCTAGGCCGGTGACACAAAGCAGGCCAACCCCGAGCAAAGTTTTTCGCTCGATGCCCGTTTGGCCTCCCGCAAAAAACTTGAGGCCGAGAGCGATCATGCACATCAAGCCCAGTCCGCACCAAACGACGCCGGAATAAACTACGTATCGCGGCGACAGATGGACCACCTTCATGGGCAGGCTGCAAAACAGCAGCCACAAGTAGTGATAGCGCAAAGTTGCCGCTGCATTGGCAAAGAAAGGATTGCTCGGGGGGACGTGGCGGGCGATCGCAACCGTCAGGGCGGCGCGTACGGAATGGTCATAAGCGACAATTGGCGGATAGAGCTTGTCCCCGATCTGCAGATCCACCGTCGACCCAAGGGCTGCCACTTCCCACACCGCCATCAGGCCCAGAGCAACCCAGGTGCATTTTGAAATTGACGACAGCTTTGCTCGCCGAGCTTCCCTTGCCAAAAGCAACACGCAGCCGACAAACACACTGATATAGAACACCCAGAGCCCCGGTTCCAGGAACCGCGCCAGCAGATACGAAAGCATCGGACAGATGGCGATTGTGAGTGGGACTGCGAGGATCAGCCGCAGAATCAGACGCCGCTGCCGGAACTCGAAGAGGTCGAGCGTCCATCCCGCGGCATACCCTGGGGCGAACATGAATGGGAGAAGAGCGAGGCAGGCCTTGATGGTCCCCAGCGTGTCCACCACCGTGAAATTTCGCATGCAATTCGGAGCACCTCTGAGCTTGTTCTTCCCGGCGCTGACGATCTTCCGCCACCGTGCTGGCTTGTCGGTCTAGATGCCGGGAGGGACGTTTAAATCTAATAGCCCCTTTTCGGATCCGACTTCCCTTGTCACTGCATCATGTCGAGGTTCTACAACGCGTTCGCACAGCGAGGGTCGATTTCGAGAGCCTGCTGTCGGACCGGTCCTGACTGGAACGCGGGTCTCTACTTCCGCTGCCTGCTCACCCGCCGCGCCCGCCTCGTGGTATTCGGCGTCCTGATTCACCGCCCAGACGTCATACTTGCGCGTGCCTGCCAGGATGTTCTTGGCGGTCAGCATTGCCGTCATCATAGCGTGGTCCTGATTGTTGTACTTATGCATACCATTGCGGCCAACCAGGTGAAGCGTGGGACAGTTTTCCTCGAGTGCCCTGCGAATCGTATCGACGTGCTGCTGATACGCGTCGTCATAAACCGGATATGCCTTGGGCTGCCGGATCACGCAGCCATCGACCACATCCACACTGGCAGCGAGATTTACTTTTTGAATTTCCACCTTGGCCAGTTCGATCAGCTCACGGTCGCTCGTGGTCCACAGTCCATCACCCTCGAAGCAGAAGTATTCGAGACCATAGGAGCAATAGCCGGCATCGGGAACCATCTCAGGCGACCACGACTTGTAATTTTGTACGCGGCCAACCTGCACACTGGGATCGTGGATGTAAATCCAGTTGTCGGAGAAGCGGCCGCGGTCATGCACGATCAGTCCGACGGTCAGGAAGTCGCGATACCGCAAAGAGCGCGCAGCCTGGAGGGCGGCTTCGGGAAGCTGTGGTTCGATCTGTGCCACCAGTTCCCGGATGGGCATGGACGAGACTAAATTTTCAGCGCGATACTCTTCCAAGTCGCCGTTGGCGCTGCGGGCAGTCACGATCCAGAGATTGCTGGTGGAGTCGAAGCGGCAGCCAACTACTCTGCGGCCTAGCAGCACTTCCCCGCCCAGCTTGCGGATTCTCTCCGTGCACGCCTCCCACATCATTCCCGGCCCCAGTCGCGGATATCGGAAGGTGTCGATCAGCGTCTTCACAATCTGCTTCCGGTCTTTCGGCTTGCGCTTGGCAAAAAACGCATGCTTGATGGCCGAACCGAGCGATAGCCCTTTGATCCGCTGCGCCGCCCAATCCGCAGAGATCTCGTCGCAGCTCATCCCCCACACCTTTTCGGTGTAGGTCTTGAAAAAGATGCGGAACAAGCGCTTGCCAAACTGGTTGGTCACCCAATCCTCGAAAGTCTTGGGATTGCGCGTGGGATGGAGGCGCGCAGCTAAGAACGAGAGCGCGCAGAGCACCGACTCGATCAAACCGAGCTTCGACAGCGCCTCGAACGGTTTCAAAGGATAGGTATAGAACTGGCCGCGGTAGTAAATGCGCGACGACCGGGGACGATCGAGCATGTCTTCGCCGGCAATCTCGGTCCAAAAATCTTCGACCTCACGAGACTTGGAAAAGAAGCGGTGCCCGCCGATATCAAAGCGGAAATCTTTATAGTTGACGGTTCGAGAGATTCCGCCGACGTATTCGGGGTCGCTCTCGAGGACAACAAGTGGGGCATGCTGCTTCGACAACTCGTAGGCGGCAGTCAGACCCGCCGGCCCGGCTCCGACTATTACTGCTTTGAAAATCGCTCGTTCCATGTGTTCGAGTGAATCGGACTCCCCACTCTGATGTGTCAACCTTACATTGAACTGCAGTCGACGCGTGCGAAGGGTGCAATGCGTTTCGACTCCCCGGTGGGGGAGTGGCAATCGCGATACCAACCCAGCATAGGCGCTAAGCGCAATATTAGCAAGGACTTGCGGCATCGAGCTGGCGGAGATGGCAAGTAGGCGAAGAGGAAAAACGCGCCCGTGGTGGGGAGAAAGCCCCGATCCGGGACCGCTTCCAACGGTGGAAGCCGTTTCCGGTTATAGTCATAACTAACTGAAATCAGGCGGCAAGTGGCCAAGCCGAAGCGAGCTGTAGTTTTGCCAATTCCGATGCACTCCGGTTAGATTAGTCTCTGTGTCGTCTGCCCGGACCCTTACCTCGGGAGACTAGCACTAGCGCCTGCCAATGTCTCAGCCCTTTCTCTTGAAGATACGGATTTCTAAGAACGGCCGGCGATGTCCGCGGGCCTCATCGCCCCAGAAATAGCGCGACTCCAGATCGGCCAGTTCGACCATGCTGGGCTCTGCGAAGCCGTTGGGATAGCGAAGCCTCGGATCGGCCAGTTCGACTATGCCGACTTCATCAAAGCCGTCGGCAACGTACCGATCCATCCAAGAACTCAAGACGCCAACTTGAGGGGACCCGGGGAAGTACGCCCAGGAACTCCAAATATTGACGAAGACCACGTACGCAGGCCGGTTGGCTTCGACTTCCTGCATCATTTGCTTCTGCATGGCAGGCCAGGAGGCCTGATCTTCCATCAAGCTGTAGGTGTAGATATAGCCGCTGGCAGAATGGCGATGCGCGTAAAAGTAAATCTCCGGCTCCGAACCAAACACCATAATGGTGTCGGTAGGCGCGGTATGCTGGCGCAGATACTCAGCGACTGGCGCCGCTTCCGGAAATGGACTTGGGAAATAGCAGAAGCGGCATGCCTGAATCGGGGTCAGTTTGAAGTAGAACTCGGCGTTACGGTGAATCGCAAGCGCCCATGCGGCGGCAAAAACGATCACTGGAAGGACGTGAACCCAGCGAGAAGTGAACTTCATAGTGAGCACCCGGATGGCAGAAGTGACGGCAACCGCGATCAGCATCGCAACCGCGGGCATCATCAGGACGAAATAGTGCGGCCGGAAATAAAGGCCTGGACACACTGCGGCGAAAGAAAATACCAACAGCCCGATGACAAACGCGGCATGGCGAAGGACGGTGGAATCCCAGAACACCGTGGAAACGCCGGCCAGAGCGAGTGCCCAAAGCCATGGGGTGAAGCGCAGCATGTAAGAGAAGTTTTTCGTCAGCTCTTCCCAACCCACGCGTAAGGGTAAGGTAGTGACGTACTCGCGGGCGTAGGCAAAAGTCCAGAACCAGAAATTATGGAAGACACCAGCCCGCCAGAGTACAGCGCACGTCAGTGCGAACGGCAGCACGCCCGCGAGCAGAAAGGCGCCCATCTTGTTTGCCCACGGCGCCCATTCGCGTTTGTTCTTAGGCCAACATCGAACTGCCAGGTAGAAAAACGCAAATGTGCCCAGCAAAATTCCGGGCTGCTTCATCAGGAAGGCGATGCCAAACGTCAGGCCGCTCCAGAGGAAAAAAGCTGTGCGTCCCGTTTCTTCGGCTCGTAGGAGCAGAATGAGCCCGATGAGCGCTGCCAGCACTATGAAATGAGTGGCGTGTGTCGCAAATCCGAGCACACCCTGGTGCGTGGAGAGTAAGGCGTAACTCGCGCCCGCTATGGTCCCAGCCAGCGCACCGAAGAGGCGCGCCGTGACCAAGTAGAGCAGGATGACGGAGACCGCGTTGATGAGCAGGAGCCCAAGATGGATTCCGCGGGCCGTTTGCCCAAACACTGCGAGGATCGCGGCATAGGCCGCATAGGTTCCCGGCAACTTCATGTTGTAGGCCACTTGGTAGGGAGGAATGCCTTGTAGCATGAGTTGGCTGGCATAGGCGTACTCGCCCTCATCGCGCTCCAAAGGCATGTCCAGCAGACGCCAGCGAATGGCTCCAAAGAAAACAATGGCGGCCAACAAGACGATAAAATGCCAGCGAAAAAGGTTTCGCCATGGCTGGCCCCCGGCGGGTGAGAGCGAATACGCTGTCATCGCGTTGCAGCACTTTCCGGACCTGCCGCTCGGCGCGCGACGATGATCTTCCGTTCTGCAGTAGAGTCTTGAGCTTGCGCCATGGGGTCGGGGTTATTGCCCCACACTATGTCGGGAGCTTTCAGGGGCACCACGATCCATTGGTAGCGAGCGGCCTCTCGTTGAAAGACAGGCCAGTGCACAAAGGGTACCGACTGGCGTATTACCAGAAAGCTTGGCGGGTTTTTCGCATCGTCCTCCGCGCGGAAGGCTGCGATTCCTCCCCGGATTGGATTGGGCAAGTAGAACATCAGTGGCAGGTCCTCATAGTTGATCAGGATCTCGTCAGTCGGCGCTGCGCTCTGCCTAAGCCAGTCAATCACGAGGCGATTGGGATCTGCAGGGGGGACGAAAATTTCCCTGCGAAGCGTCGACAACTCGGCTCTGAACACCGGGCTATTGGGATACCAAGAGGGTGGCGGAATTAGGAGGTGGAGGGGCAGGCTCAACCATGGTGTCAAAACCAAAACGGCGGCGCCAAGCCAAGCGTAGGTTGTCCGAAAGTTGCAACCTCGAACCAGAACCCACGCGCTCAGGATGCAGCCGACCGGTGTTGCAATGATCACATAACGTAAGAAGGCGGCTTGCGCTACCGACGGAACCCAGATCGCGAGGGCAAATATGATCCCGCACGCCACAGCCAGCAGGCGCCGCTCGCCAGTAGGCAGAGTTTTCCAACGCCATGCGATCAGGGCCGCTGCCGCGAGCACGATCAGCACCGGCACAACATACTCATTCATGTTGAAAACGTTGAGTCGGAAGAGCGTTTGCCAGGTGCCCTCCTGGGCCACTAACCTGCCCCAGAGTCCGTAATAGTAGATGAATGGTGCGATCATTGCCGCCAGCGCCACGCCCACCAAGGCGGTTCGCCAAAAATTCTGCCGATCTGCTACGAATGCATCCACGAAAAGCACGCCTAAGACTGGCCACACGGTGCCAAAATCCACCTGGAACCAACACCAGGCAGCAATTACAAACGCGGCGACTCCCCAAAGGCCTCTGCGTTGCCAGAGGGTGTAACCCATGAGCGTGAGCACCAGAAACAGACTCGACAAGGAGTAATACCTGCACTGCCGCCCGTGCAGTATCCAATAAGCGTTGAAGACCAGAAGCACGGCCGCGAGCTGTGCCATCAACGGGCTGCCAAAAGACACCCTCACCCACCGGTACAGCAGCAGAACCGTGATAATACCGGCGAGCGCAAACGGAAGCCGTGCTGCGATGGTCGTTTGGCCCAGCACTTTGAAGCTCGCCGCAGCAACGATGTATTGGCCCCAGGGGTGAAACTTCCAGACCGTATCGGATTTAAAGTCGCGCCGGCCAACATAATAATCGATCGCCGCTTGGGGACTCGTGGTACGTTGGCCGATGGTGTGGGTGTCTTCCAACACAAAGCTATCGACGGTGATTAAGTTGAGTCCATCGTACGCTAGCGGTCGCCCAAACCGCAGCATGCGCGCCCCAAGCACCGCCGTCTGCGCTTCATCCTGCCAAAGGTATTTGTCGGCCAGTCCCCATAACAACAGCAATGACGCCAGCACGCCAGCGACGGCCGGTGCTACGAATCTCCATCCGCGCCAGTCGGTGCCGTGGATATTCGCCACATGCTCGCATTTCATAGAAGATATTTTTCAAGCACGGCAGCGACGCGTGTACCGAAGGTTGCACTCGCGGCGATCCCCGTCGGCCTGAAATCTCTATATCGATAGTTATAGATGATGCGCGCCAGTTTGTGGAATGGCATCCCTCATCTCGGAGTGATGGCGATCTGAACAGCATACGCTGTTGAGGATAGGTCGCGCGCCGCGGCAGTCATGGCTCGCGCTCCACTTCGGCAAGCATCGAGACCGGAGAACCGGACAGAGTCTCCATGGTGTATCCAGGAGGTTCCCGGCAAGGTGAGAATCGCGCCCCTGTTTTACCGCACCCATGGCATCGGCTCTCAGACGATTGTCGAACTTTTTCCCCCCTACGGCTTAGATCAGACAACACTGTCGGGGCGCAGGTTCGCCCTTAGCGGTTTTTACCGCTCTTTTGGTTGAATGCCCGTTGGCGCAGTTGCAACGCAGTGTTGTTATTGGGATCGATCTGCAGCGCCGCCGCGAATTTCATCTCGGCAGTTGCGTAATCCCCTAAGTCCAACAGTATCTCGCCAGAATTGATCAAGCATGAAAGTGCCATCGCTTTGCTGTCGGTAAGACTTCCGGCAAGCTGATACTGTTCTAGGGCCTCCCGAAGTTGATGTCCAGTAAACAGGATTTCTGCCATATTGTAATGACAGAATTTGTCTTTCGACGCAATACGCATGCTTCCCTATAGTGCTGAAAGGCCTCATCAACCCGAGCGGCGGAAACCATGGCATCCGCGAGAGCCTCTTCGATCATGGGGTCCGGTCGGCCTGCAACGATACGCGCCTGCGTGAACAACTTCACGCCGTTCTGCCAGTACGACAGGTAGCGGCTAGTAGCAGCCGCAAATGCCAAAATCAGGCACAAAGCAGCCACCACTGCTACGATCCGAGTGCTGACGGTCGCATAAACTACCCCGCCTAAGCCCCATGCGATGATGATAAAAAGCCCGATGCAAGGAATGTAAGCGTAGCGGTCGGCCATGGCTTGGCTTCCAACCTGAACAATTCCGATTACTGGAATCAGAGTTATGACAAAAAGAAACCAGCCCATCGCAAGGTAGCGAGCGCGGTGAAAATACAATACCGCTATCGTGATCGCTACCAGGATAACCGCCGCTGCGATGACGTCGGACCAGGGCAAGGAGTGCTGCGGGTGGGGGTAAAAGACGGACAGCTTGGCGGGCCAAAACATCCTCCCAATGTAGGCAACATAGGACACGATAGCATTTTCCAGGCGCACGGAGAGCGGCAGTGCAGATGTCTCGGCCACAGCACCGCCAGAACGCTGTGCGACCACGGTTACGGCAGAACTCGCTGCACTCATCAATAACAGTGGCAGTTTCTCAATCGACAACCGCACCCATCTACGCCGAAATGGTAGGTCCTCGTACCTTTCTAAGGGCCAGTAGTCAAGAAGTGACAAGACAAGCGGGAGGCTCACTGCCATGGGTTTGGACATCAGCGCCAGCGAAAAGGCGGCGACGATGACCAAATATCTATTCCAATCGGGCCGCCGAACGTACCAGCCATAGGCGGCAATCGTGAGTAAGGAAAAAAGTGTGCTGAGCAGACTTTTTCTTTGCGCCACCCAGGCGACAGTTTCCACGTTCAGCGGGTGCACGGCGAAGAGTGCCGCCACGAGAAGACTGCGCCACAACGCGCCGGTAGCCCTTTGCAGCAGCAAGAACAACAGTAGAACGTTGGTTGCATGCAGCGCGACATTGACTAAGTGCTGAGATCCGGAATTTAGGCCAAACAGTTGGCAATCCGCCTGGTGCGAGAGCCACGTGAGGGGATGCCAATTCGCCTCGTGGAAACTGGCAAAAGCCCAGACTACATTGCCGAGATTCAAACCTGTGCGGACATGAACGTTCTTGGTGACGTATTGGCTGTCATCATAGTCGAGAAACTCATGATGCGTGACCCGACCATACAACAGCAGAGTGGCGAGCACGAGTAGTGCGCCCAGCAGTATCGGTTTCTGGCGCAAATCGCCAATCCATCGTTCAAAGGGAGAGGTACTCACTGGTGACCTGTATCATACAGAAGTTGTAATCCAACTCTGAAGGCTGGCGCAATTATCCCGCTCTTCCGTTGACAGTCTCCAAATGAACTGACTTCCATTCGTTAGTAGAAGCTCGTCGATGAGCCTCGACACTGAAATCTCCGCTACCAAAGTTCTCGATCATACGTTTTTTAGCGGCGATGCACTGTGGCGTGGCATGCCGTGCACAGCGTGATCAAGTTCTCCTCTAAGTCCGATCCCGAATGGCTGCGGAACTGTCTGTGGTGCACCTCAAGATTCGACATCGTGCCGCATGATTGACACCTCCAGCCATCGCGACGCAGGATCTGCTGGCGCAGACTTTCGTACGACACAGGGTCCAGCCGCGAAGGAGTGGCTTTGGGGCAAATCATTCTCAGGACGCCTTCCTACGCAGGTTTTCGAGGAAAGCCTGTTGCTGTTCGCCGGGCAAGAACTTGTAGTAGCGTGAGATCGAGTTGAGCAGGATTTCCGGGTTGCCATTGTCCAAGTGCGCACCAGCGAGGAAGTCGGCGCAGATCATTTCCAGACAATAACCGCGCGACTTGTCCGTGCCGAGCATCAGGCCTGCCGTCTCGATCGCCTGCTCAATGACCGGGATCTGGCTCTTGTAGACCTTGAAGTAGATCAGCTCCGACGGCTCCTCTTCCCTACCCGTCAGTTCCTTCTCCACCTCGCGCCTGAACACTTCCCTTGGCATTAAGCGGGCTTTGTGCACCCAGGGTGCACAATCGAAGTGCTGCCCGTCCCGGCGCGCCAGCTTCGCCAGCTCCCTTCCTTTCGTCCAACCGATTTCCTTTAGTTCCCTCCGCGCCTGCGGCGGCAGGTGCTCGTGGATGGACATCAGGTAGTACGCCTTCCTTCTCGATTCTGGGAACCGCCTCGCCAGAAACTCGTCAAACGACTTCAGGTTCTCCAGCCTCCAGTATTGTCCCGCCCGTACCTCGCACAGATACCTGCCGAGATCGACGAAACGGGTGTCGCGCTCTGTCTCCTTCAGCTGTTCCCAGGCCAGGATCTCGTCGATCTTGGTCAGAACGAAAAGGGCACGCTTGCGATTGAGCTTGGGCGGCATCGGCGGATACCTAGTAAACAAGTTCGTCAAACAGACCAAGATCGACTCCTGGCTTGCGCACGAGTGCAGCTTCCACCAAGTCACGCTTGTCGAGGCACAGCCCGATGAAGGGGCAGGTCGTACACGGATTCTGCGGAAAGCGGATGCCGCTGTGCGGCAGGAACAGCCCGGACTCGATCCGTCGGACTGTGTCCTCGACCAGGGTTGCGAACTCCTGCCGCTGCTCGTCAGAAATCGTGGCTCGGAGGTACTGAACTTCGACCAGGCGCTTGCGCACGAAAACAATCTGGGCAACTTCGTCAATCCCCGTCATCCACGAATAGCAGACGAGCTGCGGATCCAGTGCGGAAATGCCGGCCGGCTCTTCTGGATATCGCGCCGAGGTTGTCTTCCATTCCAGAACGCAGGGCGTGCCGTCCAGTTCACCAATGGCGTCGACGTAAGCGACAAAATTGTTGCCGGAAGCCAAGGTCCGATTGAACTGAATCTGCTGGGTTGAACGAGGGCGCCGAATGCGAACACGGCCGTCCTGAGCAAACCGCTCGAGCAACTGGATGCCTTGTTGCAACATGCGGTCCCAGGTGTCGTTGCCCGAGTAAGTCAGCCCCATGTCCTTAGATACGCCCCACTGTTCGAACAGCACAGCCGCCGGGTCTTCACGGCGGAAAAGGGCGGCGACGGCCTGTTCGAAGGCTCGGCCGAAGAGCATGGCGGCGCGCGTGTCTTTCTCGTGCCAACCGTCGAGGTAGCGATGCCGGTAACGACGCGGGCAGCTAAGGTATTGGCTGATCTGGGTGTAGGAGTAGGTCATCGGGACGCCTCCGCAGGATTGGAGCGGGGAGCACTCGAAACCGGAGCTGAGGACAGTTCTTCCCACTGGCTGGCCGGGGCGAAGCCGTCGAGGTTGATGAGCGAAATGCCGTTGATCACGGTGTGGCTAATCTTGACGACGCCACGAAGTCCGGGCAAAGCCTTCTCGTCGACCTGTTCGTGGGCCAGAAGTTCCGGGTCATAGAGAAAATCCCGCAGGAACCAGCCCAGCTTCCACATCGCTTTTTGCGTGCAATAGAGACGGCCCACGATGGACTGCCCGGCCAGTGTCCGGGGTTCTAGGATCGAGAGTCGGAGGACATAGAACGGTTTGTGGGCATGCCAGCGGAACTGGGCGCCATCGACGCGCACGAGGAAGATCCCGTCGGGAATCTCCGGACGGGAATCGCGGGCAGTTTCGGCGAGACCAGGGACTTTGCGGTTCATGCGACCACCTCTTGTGTCGGGCGCGCGTAACTGTTGAGCTGGCAGAGGAGAGCATTGCGGTCCTTCTCGGCCCAGTCGGCCAGTTGCTGGACGAAGTTCTCAACCTGTTCCCGGCTGGCCTCTCGAAGCGTCTTCGTGCCGCAGAAGTCGACGGCGTACGCCTTTACGAGTTCGGGATCGAGCTTGTGCTGGCGGATGATCTGGCAGAGACGGTCACGGACCCTGGGGCCGCCGCCGTTCCCGTTTCCATTCGCGTTTTGGGGAGGAAGCTTTTCAACCGGATTCGGAAACGTTCCAATCTCCTCGACCGAGCAGATGCCGATACCATAAGCTTTGCGCAGGGCCCGATTCACGGCTCGCGTTTCGGCCATGCGCATCTCTGCCCCGCGGACGAGCGGGGAAACGTTGGAGGGGTCGGCATCGCCGTAGCCGACAAAGCCGGAGGAGCCCTTCGAAGGAAAGACCGTCGCCTTGAGGACGAATCGACTCACCCCCGAATCACACAGCGAATCGACGACCTCAACATGGATACCGCTGCATCTCCTACGGCGTGCCAGCCTCAGCAACCCTGTATGCGTCACGTACCAGTGGCCGTTGATCACCTGGAGGTCACCGTCCTTCACAGATAGTTGAAAGTCCCTAGTCAGCATCTTTAAGAATTGTGTACTCAAGTTTTCGCCCCACACCTGTTTTGCGAAGCGAACATTCTCCCGCCACAGATTTCGCCAGCGTATGGTGCAAGGCTTTCTGGGCTCAAGTTTGCTCATTGAAATACCCTCCGGTGCTCCATTGTCATCCATAGGATGACACTTCCTGGTTTCATTGTCAAGAGAATGCTGAGTTTGGGTGGTAAAATCCGCTCGATATGACCGCCAAAGATATGAGGCTCACGTTCCGTGTTCACTCCGATCTCAAGAAGAGATTGGAATCAGTTGCTGCCGCGGAAGGGCGAAGTGTGGCTCAGATATGCGAAGCGTTCTTACATGCAGGTTTGATGAAATATGAGAAAGAGGGCACAAAATACGTTCAGAGATTTTTGGCTCGGCAGGAACAAGAGTTCTAACAGGCCGTGGTGAAAGTTCAGGCACGGCCTGCTAGCCAAGGTGCTTCCGTGGCCAGAGGATCAATTCCGCGGAAACCAATCCGCCATCCGTCCTGGTGCGCACGAATTTCCTATCGAAACAGCTGCCCCATATCGCCGGTAAAGCTGTACTGCAAGAACTCTCTTGCAGCCAATAGCGCGTTTGGCCTGGCGCCCCGGCATCGACCTTGACCAGTTGTGAAAAAAAGGGGCCCAAGATCATGCAGCGCCTGTTCGCCAAGAAGAAGGCCAAGGTTAAGGACTCATGACTGGCGCGAAATAGCGGTTCGCCATCGATGACCGACCTCGTGTCGAATGCGAAGTATGGTGGCCAATCGATTGATTCAACAGTACTTGGCATGTTTGACACGGTTGTACCGACCGACTAGACTAACAACAGAACGTATCTTTAAATTCCTGAACGATATCCATAGTTACAAAATTTAGATGTGCGGGGCCCGGCGCCGGAACCGGCATGTCCCTCCGCGTTTGGAAGTTTCAAGCGGGGCTGACGTGCGGGAACCGCGTTGCCCTGATCTTAACTAATTCGAAGACAAGGAGAAATTTATGACCAGAAATAGAAGAATCGAAGCCCTTGGGATCGCCAATAAAGCAACTCAGCAATCTTCTAATACAACTGGACAAGGGAAATCTGATGGTTGCTCCAGGCCTTTGCAGCAAGGCATATTGCCAAAGAGAGTTTCCCCGAAGGAAAGGATGACCAAAGCGGAATCGAATAGGAGAAACGCACTCAAGTCCACCGGCCCAAATACGCCGCGCGGGAAGAGGTACTCGCGAAGCAACGCGCTAAAACATGGAGTGTATAGCAAGGAATTGCTCGTTTCCGAAGCGGACAACCCGGAATTCGAGGAAATGCGCGCCGGTCTGAAGGCGGAGCTGAAGCCCAGCACGATGCTCCAGGGGCTTGCCTTCGATTACATTGTTGTTTGTCATTGGCGCTGCAAACTTGCCTTGCGACTTGAGCGCAAGCAATTTGCCCGACAATTCCAGGACGAACAGCCCGGAAACAAGCGGGGTGAAGCCCCCGATGTAGACCCTGTCATCGAGCGCTGGTATGGCTCCAGCCGGGCAGATATTCGCGCGGGCATTGGTGCTCTCGAGTACGCAATGGCAGAGTTCGAGAGTCATGGATCCTTTCGCGAGGAGACAAAAAAGTTCTTGATGGACGGGTTCGGACCGCATTTTGTTCGGTTTCTCGAGGAATGGAACACGATGAGTGTGGACGCGATACTGATGGCAGCTCATTTGGCACGACACAGTAAGGTTTTCCCGGACTTGCCGGACACGGATGTCGAGTCGTCGAGCCCGCCTGGCGAAATGACCAAGGTGGTGGTTGATCCAATGCAGGGTCGGCACATGGTGGTCAAGTTGTTGGAAGAGCGCCGGAACTACTTGAAGGAACATCTGGAGATGATGCGGCGGAAGACGTTTGAGGCAAAGCGAGACGCCGCGCAGAGTTCCGACTTCAACCCTCGCTTCCTTGCCGACGCCAATCGGGAGTTGCGACGCGCCTTGGACCATTACCTCGACCTGAAAAATAAGGACCTGTGAACAAGTCGGGAGCCCTTTTTCATCCGGGCTCCCGTTATTTCTTGTCGCTGAATCAGTCAGACTGGTCGCCACACAGAAGGCCAGGGTCAAACACCCATGATCTGGGCGGGAAAAACGTCGCTCTCCATTTCCACCGCGGGGTTGCACGAGCGCGTTGGTAAACGGCGACATGAGAATCCGATTTTCGCCATTTTCCGCCAGGCGGGCCAAAGCCAGCGAAAAAGCCCCACAGAAAGACCTGCAAGACAAACCTGATCGCCGTGAGAGCCCTCCCCAAGATTGACCTGAGACGGCCTCGGGGCGGACATGGACACCAAAGAACCGGACTGCGAGGTCGCCCCTCCGGAATTACCCGACAATTGGCTACCTAAGAGCGCTCCCGCTCTGACTGGCGAACGAGACCGCAGCCGGAAGCCCCTTGCACAGAAATTATCGCCCTTCAGAGCCGGGGCGCTTCCATTCCAAGAATCAAGGAATACGAGTCGGTTTATGGTCGCGCCACCGCAGCATTTCTTGTGCTTCTTCCCTGAGCCGCACGGGCACGGATCGTTCCGCCCGACTTTGGAAGCGGTTTGCCAAGGCGTCGGTGCCCGGCTCCTACGAACAATGGCGTCACCCTCTTATGGCGGTGCTGTGATGCTCGCCACAGATCATACTGGGTCTGCATGCCGATCCATAGTTCGGGGCTAGTGGCAAGGGCATCGGACAGCTTCAGCGCCATGACTGCCGAAATTCCCGCGCGACCATTCAAGATGCGTGACAGGGCGACCCGAGTCACCCCAAGGTGCTTGGCGGCGTCTGTGACCGACACCGTCCCCAGATACTCTCGCAGAACTCTTCCCGGATGTGGCGGATTGTGCATGCGCATAAAAACCTCTCAGTGCTAGTCCTGATAGTCCACTAGCACGGCATCTTCACCTTCCGATGTAAGCGTCAACCGCCAGTTGCCGCTGACATCCACCGACCAATGGTCTTCCAGATCGCCGTGCAAGGGATGCAGCCTCCAATTCGGAGCGTTCATGTCCTTCTCGGATTGGGCGTTGTCCAACGCGGCAAGTTGCAGTTTCAATTTATCCGCGTGCTTCGGCTGAATTTTCGCCTTCGACCCTGTTTTGAAGAACTGCTCGACACCCTTATGTCGGAAGCTCTTTATCATCCTGTGTAGCGTATACTATCACTATACATGAGCTTAACAGTGAACCGATCTGTGACAGCCAGAACACAGAGTAATCAAGTTGTCCTTCATGTGAGGTGGTGTACCTCTAGGGTCCTTCCCTTGTCTAACGTCTGAATAATGAATAAAATCCGGGAAACTAGCATTAGCGCCTGCCAGGAGAATCTCGTGAAAGTAGTGATGCTGTGCGGAGGGCTCGGTACCCGTTTGCGCGAGGAAACCGAGTATCGGCCCAAGCCCATGGTGGAAATCGGCGGTCGTCCGATCCTGTGGCATATTATGAAGTTGTATGCGCACAATGGTTTCACTGATTTTGTCTTCTGCCTCGGATACCGCGGCAACATGATCAAGGAATATTTCCTGAACTACGAGGCGATGAACAACGACTTCACCCTCTGCCTCGGCCGGAACTCCAAGGTTGAGTACAAGAACGTCCATCGCGAACAGGACTTTCAGGTCACCCTCGTCGATACTGGACAGACCACGATGACCGGCGGACGGGTGAAGAGGATTGAAAAGTACATTGGTGACAATCTCTTCATGCTGACTTATGGCGATGGCGTGGGCGATGTGAACATCCGCGAGCTCGTGGAGTTCCACAAAAGCCATGGCAAGCTGGCCACGGTCACGACCATCACGCCGAGTTCCCGCTTCGGGGTCATCGACACAGACGCGACAAGTCGCGTGACCAGGTTTAAGGAAAAGGCAAAGATCGCCGGCCGCGCCAGCGCCGGCTTTTTCGTACTCGATCGCCGGGTGTTCGATTATCTCGGGGGTGACGATTGCATCTTCGAAAAGGAACCGCTGGAACGGCTTGCCGGTGACGGGCAGTTGATGGCTTATCAGCATAACGGCTTCTTCTACGCGATGGATACGTATCGCGAGTACGAGTACTTGAACCAGTTATGGAGCGCGAAGCAGGCGCCATGGAAAGTTTGGCAGGAATAGTTTGGCTGAAATAATAATGAAGAACGGCTTCTGGCGTGACCGCCCCGTCTTTATCACTGGCGCCACGGGACTGGTGGGCGGATGGCTGACGAAACGCCTGCTGGAGCAGGGCGCGTCCGTGACGGCGCTGGTACGCGACTGGGTTCCCGCCAGCGAATTTGTGCACCAGGGGCTGGCCGACCGCGTCAACGTAGTGCGCGGCGATCTGAGCAGTTCTTATCTGCTGGAGCGCGCGCTGGGCGAGTACGAGATCGAAATCGTCTTTCATCTCGCCGCCCAGACGCAGGTGCAAATCGCCAACCGCAATCCACTTTCAACTTTCGAGAGCAACATCCGCGGAACATGGGATCTCCTGGACGCGTGCCGGCGTTCGCCAAAGGTGAAGTCGGTCGTCCTCGCTTCTTCGGACAAGGCCTACGGCGATCAGGCGGTGCTTCCTTATAAAGAAGATATGCCGTTGCTGGGGAAGCATCCCTACGATGTAAGCAAGTCGTGCGCGGACCTGATTGCGCAGTCCTACGCGTACACATTTGGCGTCCCCGTGGCGATCACGCGCTGCGGCAATTTTTACGGCGGCGGAGACTTGAACTGGGACCGCGTGGTGCCCGGCACCATCCGCTCCGTGGTTCGTGGCGACCGGCCCATTATTCGCTCCGACGGTAAATTCGTGCGCGACTATTTCTACGTGGAAGATGGCGCCGCGGCCTACATGCTGCTGGCCGAGCGGCTCCTGCAGAATTCGAAGTTTTGCGGCGCAGCCTATAATTTTTCGAATGAAGCGCAGATCAGCGTGCTCGAACTGGTGAATGCGATCCTCGAGAAAATGGCATCGAAGTTGCAACCCGAGATTCAGAACCAGGCATCGAACGAGATCCGCCATCAGTACCTGAGCGCCGAGCGGGCGCGCACTGAATTGGACTGGAAGCCCATGTTCACTCTGGATGAAGGATTGGAAAAGACTATCGCATGGTACCGGGAGGCGCTGCAGTAGTGCCACGAGCCGACGAGTTGCGAGCAGATGAGGTGCGAGCTAACGAGTTGCGCGAACGCATCCGCGCCTTGGTGGCCGAATACTACCATGAGGCCTTCCCTGCCCGCGACTTCGTGCCGGGATCGTCCCCTGTGCCGATTTCCGGCCGTGTCTTCGACGAACAAGAACTCGAACTGCTGGTCGAGTCCTCGCTCGATTTCTGGCTGACCACCGGGCGTTTCGCCGAGCAGTTCGAACGTGAGTTCGCCAAATTCGTCGGTGTGCGTGAGGCCGTGCTGGTGAACTCGGGCTCGTCGGCCAACCTGCTGGCGGTCGCAGCCCTGACTTCGCAGAAATTGGGCGATCGCCGTCTGCGGCCCGGAGACGAGGTCATCACCCTGGCCGCGGGATTCCCTACCACGGTCAATCCGATCCTGCAGAACGGACTGGTTCCTGTCTTCGTCGATGTTCAAATTCCCACGTTCAACGTGGATGTCGGTTATCTCGAAGCGGCGCTATCCGAGCGCACGCGTGCCATCATCTTTGCGCACACGCTGGGGAATCCGTTCGATGTCGATGCCGTGACCGCGTTCGCGAAGAAGCACGGCCTGTGGCTGATCGAAGACTGCTGTGACGCGCTCGGCTCGACCTATCGCGGCGAGAAAGTCGGAACCTTCGGCCATCTCGCCACCGTCAGTTTTTATCCCGCACACCACATCACCATGGGCGAAGGCGGATGCGTCTTGACGGAAAAGCCCCTGCTGCGCACGCTCGTCGAATCCTTTCGTGACTGGGGCCGGGATTGCTGGTGTGCCCCGGGTAAAGAGAACACCTGCGGCAAGCGCTTCGACTGGCAGTTGGGTGAATTGCCGCACGGCTACGATCACAAATACATCTATTCGCATGTGGGCTATAATCTCAAAGCCACTGACATGCAAGCTGCCGTGGGAGTCGCGCAGCTGAAGAAGCTGCCGGCATTCATTGCGGCGAGAAAGCGAAATTTTGCGTATTTGAAGTCAGGACTCAAAGACGCGCAGGAGCACTTCGTCCTGCCCGAAGCAACTCCGAATTCCGACCCGAGTTGGTTTGGGTTTCCGCTCCTGGTAAGGGAGACAGCTCCATTCTCGCGCAACGCGCTCATTGACTTCCTGTATGAGAAAAAGATCGGCACCCGCCAGCTGTTCGGCGGCAACCTGGTCCGTCAACCCGCCTATGCCGGTCTCAACTATCGTATAGTGGGTGATCTCCGAACCAGTGACCGCGTGATGAATCAGGCCTTCTGGATTGGCGTATATCCCGGACTCACGCCGGCGATGTTGGATTACGTTCTGGAAACGATAAACGAAATCGCGTTAAAGGGGGTACTTTCCGATGCCGCACGAAAATAATAACCATTCCTCCGGTCAGCTTCCAGGGGTTCGACTGGGGTCCAAAGTGATCGGACCTGGCAGACCTTGCTACGTGGTCGCTGAAATCGGAATCAACCATAATGGAGATATCGATCTCGCGAAGAAACTTATCAACGTGGCCTTGGGCGCCGATTGTGACGCCGTCAAGTTTCAGAAGCGAACCATCGATGTCGTCTATTCGAAGGAGGAACTGGCGAAGCCTCGGGAAAGCCCTTTTGGAACGACCAACGGCGATCTGAAGCGCGGCCTCGAATTCGAGCTCGAAGAGTACCAGGAGATTGACCGCTATTGCCGTGAGGTCAAGATTGACTGGTTCGCCTCTTGCTGGGATGAGGCATCCGTCGATTTCATAGCCCAGTTTAAAGTTCCCTGCTTTAAAATCGCTTCCGCATCCCTCACCGATGACAGCCTGTTGCGCCATACTCGCGCCGTTGGCAAGCCGATCGTGTTGTCGACCGGAATGAGTACGATCCAAGAGGTCGACCATGCAGTGGAAGTTCTGGGCAAGCAGGATCTCGTCCTTTTGCATGCTTGCAGTACGTATCCTGCCTACTACGAAGAATTGAATCTGCGGGTCATTGATGTGCTGCGCGATCGTTATGGCGTGCCGGTTGGTTACTCCGGTCACGAAACTGGGTTGCCCTCGAGCATCGCCGCCGCGGTGCTCGGCGCCTGCATCATCGAGCGGCACATCACGCTTGATCGTTCCATGTGGGGTTCGGACCACGCCGCGTCGCTCGAACCAAATGGAATCACGCGCTTGGTTCGAGACATCCGCTTGATTGAAAAATCGAAGGGTGACGGCATCAAGCGAGTGCTGGAGCGCGAGCAACCGATCATCAAGAAGCTGCGGCGAGTGGGAGCAGCTTAAGTGCCGGAGCTTTCGCCGGAAATCGTGGCGAAGATCAAGGCCATCGCCATGGACGTCGATGGCGTGCTCACCGACGGCGGCGTGTGGTGGGGACCAAACGGCGAAGAATGGAAGCGCTTTCACTTTGCCGACATCATGGGCCTGTCGCTGGCGCGAAAATCGGGATTGGTAATTGCTCTGATGTCGGGCGAGAACAGCCCACTCGTCGACCGGCTTGCCAGTAAGCTCGGCATCAGCGACGTTCACAAGGATTGCAAGGACAAAGCCGGCGCGCTGCGCACGTTCTCAGAACGGCACGGGTTGCGCCTGCAGGAGATTTGCTTCATTGGGGACGACGTGAACGATTTACCCGCGCTCAGCATCGTTGGTCTTAGCGCCTGTCCCGCAGATGCGCGCCCTTCGATCCGAGAACATTGCCAGGTGGTCACCAAGCTCACCGGCGGTAACGGTGCCGTTCGCGAGGTCGTGGACATGTTGCTCGCATCCGCAAGAATGGCGGCAAAGTCGGTTCACTAGGAGAGCATGAGACTCGCTGACTATGTCATGCGCTTTGTTGCCGAGCAGGGCGTGAAGCACGTTTTCCTGGTTACAGGCGGCGGGGCCATGCACTTGAACGATGCTCTCGCGCGGTGCAGCGAGTTGACCTTCGTCTGCAACCACCACGAACAGGCAAGCGCGATCGCCGCGGAAAACTATTCGAAGGCTACCAACAATTTGGGCGTCGCCCTGGTCACGACCGGCCCGGGCGGCACCAATGCGATCACCGGCGTGGTCGGCGCATGGCTTGATTCGACTCCCATGCTCGTCATCTCGGGGCAGGTGAAACGCGCCGATCGCATGTACCGCCCCGATGGCACTCCTCTCGGAGTGCGCCAGCGTGGCAGTCAAGAGGTCGATATTGTCTCTCTGGTTAAGCCGATTACGAAGTACGCAATGACCATCGAGGATCCTCAAAGCATCCGCTACCATCTCGAAAAGGCGGCACACTTGGCTCGCACCAGAAGACCCGGTCCGGTTTGGATCGATATTCCGATTGATGTACAAGCTGCGCCCGTCGAGCCGGATTCCATGCGCGGCTTTGATCCTGACGAGTTGCCAAAGCGCGATCAGGACGACCTAGTCGCCCAGGTGCACGATGTGATCGATCGGCTGAACCGGTCCGAGCGCCCCTTCATCTTTGCGGGGAACGGTGTTCGAGTTTCCGGCGCGGCTGCGGCATTCGAGAAACTTGTACGTCTTCTGAATGTCCCCGTCGGCCTGAGTTGGATGGCCATGGATCTGTTGGACGACGACGATCCGCTATTCGCTGGTCGGCCCGGCACGGTTGCTTCTCGTGGCGCGAACTTCGCCCTGCAGAATGCCGATTTCGTTCTCGTGATCGGGGCTCGTCTTGACCCGCCGCTCATGGGTTGGGATCCTCATCAGTTCGCGCGTGGAGCCTACAAGACTGTCGTCGATATCGATCCGGCGGAGTTGCGAAAGCTGGAAGGGGCTATCGACAATCCGGTCTGCGCCGACGCTCGGACCTTTATTGACCACATGCTGCAGCAGAGCGGTTCTGTCCTGGACAAGAATAAAGATCGCAGCCAATGGATCCAGCGCTGCCAGGATTGGAAGGCCCGTTATCCCATCGTTTTGCCCGAGCATCGCGCTCCGGGACTTGTCAGTGTGTATCATCTAGCGGAAATCATCGGACAGGAAGTCGGACCTAACGACCGCGTCGTCTCCGGAAGCTCAGGAAGCGCTATTGAAGTTTTTCTGCTGGCTTACCGGGCGCGAAAAGGACGCCGGGTGTTTCATACGGCAGGACTGGGGGCGATGGGATACGGCATTCCCGCGAGTATTGGCGTGTGTCTCGGTAGCGGCAAGAAAAAAACCATCTGCGTTGACGGCGACGGCGGGCTTCAGCTCAACATCCAGGAGTTGGCCACCATCGCGCACAACCAACTGCCGATCAAGCTTTTTGTTCTCAACAACCAGGGATACGCGTCGATTCGGGCCAGTCAAACCAACTACTTTGGCGGGCCGAACATAGGATGCAGTCCGGAAACTGGGGTGTCGATCCCCGATTATCGTAAGGTCGCTCGTGCCTATGGGTTGAAGACAGCGGTCATCGAAGATCAATCGGACTTGCGCGCCGCCGTTCGTCGAGTTCTCCGCAGCCGTGGACCTGTGCTTTGCGACGTCCACGTAATTCCCGATGAGATCAGGGCTCCGCGCGTAACCTCGATTCAGCGGGCCGATGGGTCCTTTGTTTCCAAGCCTTTGGAGGATCTGTGGCCCTTCCTGGATCGCGACGAGTTCAGGCAGAACATGATCGTGGAGCCGGTGAGCTAATGACCGGCGACAGACCTGGCTGGGCGAACTAGTTGGTGGTGGGTACCCCCTCCCCCCCCCCATAAATTTGCTAAAGTATTGGATTTAAATGAGTTATATTCAAAGTATTCAAAACAAACGAGTTAGCATCGGTTATCTTTTGGCTTGCCTGGCGATCTCGATTTTTTTTATTTATTGGACCTATTAGAATCATTAATTTAGGGGGAATTCCCCGCCAGATCTTTGGTTCTAAAGGATTTAAGTGCAAAATATTCAAAACAAATGAGTTACCTTTGACCTCTTTAGCCGAAGCCTTCCGAATCGGAGGGTTGGGCTTCTCGGTCGCGCAAAAATCCAGATTTCAAAGAACTTATGGGAAACTTGGGGCGGCCTCGCTGGGCTGCAACCTAAATTCTATTGTAAGCTATTGTGTCAAGGATTAAGAATACGAAGTTCGCTCGGAGCATGATCGTGGAGCCGATAATCGAATGAGAGAGCAACACCTGTTCGAACTAGATCGCATACTCAGCGAGCCTCTGAGCAGCGTGCGGGATCGCGAGAAGTCGGCTTTTGACAAGTTGCTGGCGGGCTGTGGGAAACGTTTAGTGCTATTCGGCGCGGGGAACCTGGGGCGGAAAGCTCTGCAATGCGTTCGCAGCATCGGCGTGGAGCCGCTGGCATTTGCCGACAACGGCCAGTCCAAGTGGGGATCGTATGTTGACGGGGTTCCGGTCTTGTCGCCGAGAGATGCAGCGACACAGTATGGAGCGTCGGCCTTGTTCCTTGTCGCCATATGGTCGCTAGGACATTTTTACCCGGACAGCCGAGCGCAACTTGAACGTTTGGGATGTACCCACGTCGAGTCCACCGCATCATTGCGCTGGAAGTTCGCCGACAAATTGTTACCCGATTACTGCCAGGATCTGCCCCACAAGGTCTACGAACAAGCAGCCGCAGTGCGAAAAGCCGCGTCCCTGTGGGCCGACGACTCCTCGCGCCGGGAATATCTGAACCACGTGAGATGGCGTGCGCTCGGCGACCAGGACGCCTTGAGACCGCCGGTCAACGAACAACAGTATTTCCTTGACAGCCTGTACCAGATCGACGACCACGAAGTCTTTGTGGATTGCGGCGCCTACATTGGAGACACGGCCGAACAGGTGATCCGCAGAAATCCAGCCTTCTCCAGAATTGTCGCGATTGAGGCGGACCCGGGGAATTTCGACCGTCTCACGAAGTGGATTGGCACGCTCGCGGCGCCCGTGGCCTCCAGGATTAGCGCGCTTAACGCCGCCGTGGGGGCCAAACGCGGCAGACTGCGCTTTCAGGCAAGCGGCACCGATGGCGCCCGGCTCGCAGCCGACGGCAACGTCGAGGTGGAGTGCATTCCGATTGATGGGTTGGTGTCTGAAGCCGGACCCACATTCATCAAAATGGAGGATGACCTGTTGTGTGAAGCCGGGCCCACCTTCATCAAGATGGATATCGAAGGAGCTGAGCTCGACGCGCTCGAGGGCGCACGCCGCTCGATCCAGACATACCGCCCGATTCTTTCTATCTGCGTTTACCATAAGCAAGACGATCTGTGGCGCATCCCTCTCTTCATAAACACGCTGGTGGAAGACTACCGTTTGTTCTTGCGCCCGCATGAGGTCGATGGAAAAGAGTTGGTATGCTATGCCGTTCCCTTGAATCGGATGCAGCTGAGGAAAGGGGCCTAGGCATTTGCCTTTACTGACAAATGGAGCGTAGAACTCACACGGCCCATGTGCTTGAGAAATACCCGTGGTTGGAGTGGCTGATTCCGGCAGCCCTTTGCGCCCTCATGTTGGGGCAGTTGCTTCTCAGTGTCCGCCAGCTTTCCCAAACCGCCGATGAAGCCACGCACCTTCACTCCGGCTATCGCTCCTTGAAGTGTGGCGATTTCACGGTCAGTCCCGAGCATCCGCCCCTGGCCAAGGCCATCGCGGCGGCTCCGCTGCTTTCCATGAACTTTGCGGTGGACTGCGCACCGTACAAGGGGGGTGCGCTCCAGCAAGCGCTTGCGTGCGCCAATTGGTTTTATAGCCAGAACTGGCCTGTGGCATTGGCTCGTGCGCGCACGGCCGTTTCCGTTTTTGCCGTGGGGCTTTGTCTGCTGACCTGGATCACGGCACGGCGGATGTTCGGCCTTGCCACGGCCATCGTGGCAACCCTGCTGCTGATCTTCGAGCCGAACGTGCTAGCCTTCGGCGCATTGGTCCTCACCGATGTGCCGGTTACGTGCATGCTGCTGTTCGCGGTATTAGGATTTTACCTGTGGGTCGGGCATCGCACGGCCCCGTTCTTGCTGTTGACCGCTCTTGCTACAGGCCTGACGCTGTTGTCTAAGAATTCAGGAATGGCCGTAGTACCCATCCTCGGCGCTCTGGCAGTTACGGATGCCCTCACTCAACCAGGAGGCAACCGGCCAAGATCGCATCTAATGTTTCGTAACCTGCTGGCCATTGCGCTGATCTGTGGCCTCGCGGTTGGTATTGTTTGGACTTGCTATGGGATTCTTTTCGCCGCGCACTCTCCAGGGCAGCAACTCCAGGAACCACGGCCTCCTTCGACCTCTACCTTCAAGCGTGTCGTGCACCTCTTGTTGCCGCGGCCATATCTGGAGGGCTTCGTCGCGGCATTGGCAATACCGGATCACGGTTCCGGGGCTTTTGTTGCCGGCAAAATCTATTTGCAGGCACCATGGTTTTCTACTCCGCTCAATTTTATGATTCGCAGCACCCCGGCAATGCTGGCGATGATTTTGGCTGCTGCATTCGGCATAGCGATCACGTTTCGGCAGCACCGTCGTGAGCGTCTGTTCCTTCTGGTTCCAGCGGCTGTTTATCTGGCGATGTGCATCTATGCCACTATCAACATCGCCGTCCGCTATCTCTTGCCCATGTTCCCGTTTCTCTTGATCGCGGTTGCGGACGGATGCGTGGAGTCAGCGAGGCGTGTGCGCTGGGTGAGCTATGCGCTGCCCTGCCTCCTGGTGCTGCACGCGGCATCGTCTCTGCATGCCTATCCCAACTATCTCTCCTATGCCAACGACTTGTGGGGCGGGCCGGCGCGGGCGTATAAGTACGAGTCTTGGCTCGACTGGGGACAGGCGTATCCGGAAGCAAAAGCTTACCTTGAACAGCATTCAATCAGAAATTGCTGGTTCATCACGGGATGGCAGTGGGACCCAGGATTCTACAACGTGCCCTGCCAAACCTTCGGTCTCTACTTACCTCACGAGATACCGCCTCGCGTGCACGGTACCGTTATCGTCAGCAGCACTCTACTTACAGACGTGCGACTACAGGAGCAAGAGCTTGCGGCAGCGTTTAAGAACGCTACGCCCAAAGACCACATCGGCGGCAGCGCCTTGCTGGTTTACGAGGGCGATTTCGACACCAGCTTGGATGCCGCCACGGGTGAAAGGAATCTGGCGACGCAGGCGGCTGTCGCCGGACAGCTCTCCGCCGCGCTGGAGCACGCCAAGAGAGCGGTCGAACTGGCGCCAGCAAGCGCAATGGCGCACCGTGACCTGTGCATGTTGATGGCGTATACCCGAGTCGATTCAGCGCTGGAGGAATGTAACACCGCGCGAAACTTGTTCCTGAACGATCCGCTTAGGGACGAAAGCGGGCGAAAGTATTACCTGCACTCAGTTGACAGATGCCTCACGGCGCTCAAAAGGTAGTTACAGGATCGTTCACGGACACGAGCCAGAGACCAAGATCAAAGTTTCTTTGAGGAATTCGTCAGCGTGGTATGCTATGCAATTCCGGTGAATTGGCCGAGGGGAACTACCCACCCATGCCCGCAATATTCGTGGGGCATTTTACCTGTGTAAAGATGTAAAGAAATGAGCCTCTCAGGTTCGGCGAATAAATGGAGCACGGAACTGACGCGTCACATCCCTCCGGGGCAGTTCGGCCGCTACCTCTTGGTTGGTGCCTGGAATACTCTGTTCGGTTACGGAACGTTCGCGCTGTTCACGGCGGTTCTGAATCCCGTTGTGCCTCATAGTTACATATTCGCTTCCTTGCTCTCCAGCCTACTGAACATCACCGTGGCCTACCTGGGCTACAAATGGTTCGTATTTAAAACCAGGGGCAACTACCTGCGCGAATGGATGCGCTGCGTCGCGGTTTACAGCAGTGGCATTGTTCTCGGCCTGATCGCGCTCCCTGTGCTCGTGTTCATGATCCGCCGTAACACTCGCTTTTTTGCCGAGGCGCCCTACATTGCTGGCGCTCTGCTGATGGTCGTGGTAGTGTTTTTTAGCTTTTTCGGGCACAAGAAGTTTTCCTTTCGGACGCCTGCATAATGCGCATACTCATCACTGGCGGGTCGGGGTTCATTGGACGAAATCTCGCGGAGCAACTTGCCGGCACGTATGAATTGCTGGCGCCCTCCTCGGCCGAACTGGATCTGCTGAATGAGCGGGCGGTGCGCGAATACCTCAGCGCGCACCGTGTCGATGCGATCGTACATGCGGCTACCACGCGGTCGAATCGCGGATTGGGCGCTCCCGCAAACATGCTAGACCGGAATTGCCGCATGTTCTTTAACCTGGTGCGCAATGACGGACGGTTCGGAAAGATGATTCATTTCGGCTCCGGCGCCGAGTATGAGAAGACCGGGCTACCGGCGAGGGTAAAAGAAAAATATTTCGACACTCGCGTTCCCACCGACCCCTACGGGTTTTCGAAGTACATTTGCGCTAAGTACATCGAGAGCTCCCAGGGGCTGGTGGAGCTGCGCCTGTTTGCCGTTTTCGGCGCCTACGAGGACTACACCGTGCGCTTCATTTCCAACGCCTGCTGCCGGGCGCTGAAAGGATTGCCGATTGTGCTGCGGCAGGATATCGTGCTTGATTACCTGTACGTCAAAGACCTGGTCAAGCTCACCATGTGGTTCATCGAGAACGACGCCCGCCACAAGGCGTACAACGTTTGCAGCGGACGGCCCGTAGCGCTCACCGAATTGGCCCGAGTGATATCCCGGATCTCGGCCCAGGTCTCAGGGCGCAATCCCGGTGTGTCCGTGCTAACCGAAGGCATGGGGCCCGAGTACTCAGCGGACAACTCGCGCATGCTGACGGAAATGGGTGGATATCGGTTTTGGAATTTAGAGGACTCGATCAGCGACCTCTATGCTTGGTATGAACGGAACGAAGAGATCGACGTCGAATCGTTAAGGTTCGACGAGAAAAACAAAATCGGAGTCAGCAAGTGACCCCAAACCAGGCGCACACGTCGAGAGATGGTCTAATGACAAGCGATTGTCGTGTCGGGGGCAACATCATTCATGAGGTGAGCCGCCCTTGTCCTGTGTGCGGGAGAAGATCTGCGGAAACGGTGTTCCAACAATCTTTCCAAGCTCTCGAGAGAGGCGGGCCAGTCAACGGATACGATGTAGTTGTGTGCACTGTTTGCGGCACGGCATTTGCGGGCATACCACCGCAATCGGAATTCGATCGGTATTACTGGGAACTGTCCAAATATTCGTATGAATATAGGGGTGGCAAAGAATCGGAAGACGACAGACACCGCTTGAAGACGTTGGCCGATCGCCTTCAGTCAATCGTCCCGGATCGAGGCTCCCGTATCCTGGAAATTGGATGCGCCAACGGCCGTTTGCTTTCATACCTGAAGGAAGCTGGCTATGATGACATAACGGGTGTTGATCCCTCACCCGCTTGCGCCCAGGCTGCAAGGATGCTCTACGACGTTGCGGTGGAGACGGGGACGGTTTTTGACTTTCGGAAGCCCGATACAGGCTATAACTTTGTAGTGACCTTGGGAGTGCTCGAACACATTCGAGACGTGCAACGCGCTGTGCAATGCATCCGCGACGTAACCATAGATAATGGTCGAGTCTTCGTCGGTGTTCCCGATGCTAGTAATCTGATCGCCCAGCAGGATGCCCCCTTTCAGGAATTTAGCACGGAACACGTCAATTTCTTTTCGCCCCTGTCTCTGCAATATCTGATGGAAGCGGGTGGGTTCCGCGCGATCAGCTGTGCTTCGGTCAATCTTGAGCTCCACCGCGGTGTTTTGAGCCCATCAGTGTGCGGTGTGTTTGAGCATTCGACAGAATTCAGAACTGAATTCGCCTACGACGTCGCCGGCAAGGAGGGATTGGTCCGGTATGTCAGCGAATGCGAAGCGATGGATAAGCAATTGCGAGACAAAATCCGGAAAGCGGTTGCAGGTCGAGCGGTTATCGTTTGGGGTGTTGGAACACACACTCGGCGTTTGCTGGCGAATAACGTTTTGCGCCACAGTGATATTTCCGCATTCGTTGACTCGAATCCGAAGTACCAAGGCCAGCACCTGGTTGGAATTCCTGTACTGTCTCCGGACCACTTGGCGCGCTATCAAGAACCGATTCTGATCTCCTCGTATGCTTTTCAGGAGGAGATCAGCGAAGAGATCCGGGACCGACTAGGGCTGTCGAATGAATTGATCCTCTTATACGACATAAACAAAGAACGAGTGTCCCATGGCTGACGTGCAAAGGGCGGGCGAGAATAGAACAATTTCGATCATTACCCCCTGCTACAACGAGGAAGGCAACGTGCGCGAACTATACGAACGTGTGCGGGCGGCAATTGCCAGTGCTGGCAATTACAGCTACGAACATATTTTCATCGACAACGCCTCAATCGACAACACTTTGGGGGAGCTTAAGCGCCTTGCAGCGCGGGACAAAAATGTGAAAGTGATTCGGAATACGCGTAACTTCGGTCATGTCCGATCCCCTATGCACGCGTTTAACCAAACTACCGGGGATGTCGTCATAGGTATTGTGGCCGACCTGCAGGATCCTCCCGAGATGATTGTTGACATGATCCGTAAGTGGGAGGAGGGTTACCCGGTTGTTATCTGCATCAAGGTGACGAGCGGGGAAAACGGTGTAATGTTCTGGATCCGCAAGCAGTACTACAGGCTGGTGAAGCGGCTTTCCGGAGTGGAAACATACGAGAATTTTACCGGTTTTGGGCTGTATGACCGCAAGGTGGTGGACGTCATAAAGCAGTTCGATGATCCGTACCCGTACTTCCGAGGCATGATCGCGGACGCTGGGTTCCGACATTTCGATATTCCGTATCATCAGCCAGCGCGCAAACACGGAATCACCAAGAACAATTTCTATACGCTTTACGATCTAGCAATGCTCGCCATCACCAACCTGTCCAAGGTGCCTTTGAGGCTGGTGACATTTTCCGGTTTTGTGGGCGCGCTCGTTTCAGTTCTGGTGTCGCTGGCATACCTCTTGTACAAATTAATTTTTTGGAGTCAGTTCTCCGTTGGCATCGCCCCATTGGTCATCGGCGTATTTTTCTTCATGTCGGTCCAAATGTTGTTTATGGGCATCATTGGGGAATATATTGGCACGATTCATACCCTTGTGCAGAAGCGCCCCCTTGTGGTCGAGCAGGAGAGGATCAATTTCGAATATGGCCCGGGTAAAGCACTGCAGGACAATGAGGCCCAACTCAGTGCGGCTTCGTGAACGCCAATACTGGGCTGGAGATGGCCTATGAACGCGGATACTGCGCAGTCTGTGGCGGTCGCCAAAATTCGCGACTGCGCGTCGGTAATGCAGAGTCTGCTCGAGTCTACAGCGTACTTGAGTGCAGTGGTCAAGGTCGCGGACGCCATGACGAAGTGCCTCCGCTCCGGAAATAAGATCCTGTTCTTCGGAAACGGTGGCAGCGCCGCGGACGCCCAGCACCTAGCCGCGGAACTGAGCGGGCGGTTCTTGCGAGAACGGGCAAGCCTCTCGGGCTGGGCGCTGACCACCAATTCTTCCGTCCTCACCGCCATCGGCAACGATTATTCCTTTGACGACGTTTTCGCGCGCCAAGTCCAGGGGATAGGCAGTCCCGATGACGTCGCCTTCGCCATCACCACCAGCGGAAACTCTGCCAACGTTCTGCGAGCCGTGAGCGTGGCCCGTGAGAGGAGACTAGTCACAGTAGGTCTGACCGGAAAAACCGGCGGAAAGTTGCCGAGCGTCGTCGATCACTGCATCTGCATTCCCAGCGATCAAACACCCCGTATCCAGGAAGCGCACATCTTAACCGGACACATTCTTTGCGAACTGATCGAGGAAACATTGTTTGAGAAGAATTCAGGACTCTGACGACGAGGACGGTCAACGATCCGGCGAATTGACGCGCACGATCGCATCATTGGAATCGTCGCTCCTGAACCGGAGCGCGGCCTGCCAAAGGACGTATTCCGGTTGGCCTGCGACGAATCCTACTCACGCGGCGTCACGATGTTGCCTACGGCGAGGGCTGGCACATTCCTCAACGGTATAAGGAACGCGCACGAACCAACGTAAGAAGGCCGGCCCAGACCAGTTCCTTTTAGTGGCCTGCGGCCGCTCGCGAAGCAAGAGTGGCGCGGGGGAGCGGTTTGCCGGGCTCGCACTGGAAATTCAATCTTTCGCGCTCGACCACTAGCGGACGGTTGTGTACCTGCGTGTGGATGTTCCCAATGTACTCGCCGATGATGCCCATGAAAAGAAGCTGCAGCGATCCCAGGAAGAACATTCCGATGGCGATGGGCGCGATGCCCAGCGTGAACTCGTGCCAAGACAGGAGTTTGTACGCAAAGTAAGCCACGCCCCCGAGCAAGGAAAGCAGAGATCCGGCAAAACCGGAGAACGTGACCAGACGCAGCGGGACCTTGGAGAGCTTGGTGATGCCGAGCATAGCAAGATCGTAAAGTGTGTAGAAATTGTTTTTGGACTTGCCACTTTTGCGGCGCTGCTGCTCGTACAGAACTTCAGCGTGGGGAAGGCCAATTTCCGCGATCATGCCGCGGAAATAAGGGTAAGGATCGCCAAACTGGCGGACAAGGTCGATGATTTGTCGATCATACAGCCCAAAGCCGGTGAAGTTTTCGTAGGTCTCGATGTCGTCAGCGAGGCGATTGACCAGTCGATAGAACAGTTTCCGAACCAGGAACATCGGTGCGCCTTCGCGGCTTTGATGTTTGACGGCGATGACGATGGGTATTCCCTTCTCCCACTGTTCGAGCAGTTGGGCGAGAACTTCAGGGGGATCCTGCAGATCGGACATGAGGATAATGACGGCGTCGCCGCACGTTTGCAGGAGGGCATGCATGGGGGAGCGGACGTGTCCGAAGTTACGCGCGTTGCGGATAACCTTGACGTTAGAGTCGGCGGCGGCGATTTCGCTAAGGACGGCGAATGTGTTATCACGGGACGCGTTGTCGATGAAGATGTGCTCGTAGCGGTAGCGTCCGAGGCCCAACATCAATGTGCGCACGCGTTCGTAGACTTCGCGGACATTGCCTTCTTCGTTAAAGCAGGGTGTAACTACGCTGATGGTTTTCATTTCGTGAAGAGCGCTCATTTGCCACTGCCCGCTTTTGCCGCGTAAGCAGCAGCCTGAGGTTGGAGACCGCGGTGATAGATCAGTTCGGTGAGTGACGGGATGTTGGCATAAGGACTGTCAATCGCGTCGACCATGATAGGCTGATCTTTGGGTACGGATTTCCGGATCACTTCGCCACGCATCAGTTCGCGGCAGGAGATCTGTCCCTGCTGCAGCGGAATGGCTAGATAGACGTCGGCATCCTGGAGAACGTGGCCTACAGGAAGATCGCGTTTGGCATAGACTCCGCGGACGAGCGAGTCGAGATAGGCGATTTCCTTTTGCGGCGCGAGACGTTTCTGCGTGCCCGGAGCTCCGCACATACGCTTGGCGCGATGAAAGGCTTTGAACCAGGTATCAACCTGCTCGGGCACCGAGCAGTACGGAGAAACTGTCATACCCTCAGTTTGGATGTCGACGTGGCGCTCGAAGGTCCGCGCGCCTTTGGCGTAGGCCATGAGCATGGAGGAAGTCCAGTCGTGGTACTCGTGCGTGGAAAATCCGATAACGTGATTGGGATAGCGATTGCGGAGAAAGTCGATCTGGTTGAGTTCGAGGTCACTATCCTCTGAGGGATAGAGCGACACGCAGTGGTTAATGGCCAGTGGGATATGGCGATTATCGAAGAAGGTGACCAAGTCGTCGATGTCCTTGAGCGACGAGCCGCCAGTGGAGACGATCATGGGCTTTTTGGTTTTCGCCATCTTCTCGATGAGAACCCAGTCGTTGCAGTCCGAACTGGCGATTTTGAGGATGGGGATGCCGACCTCACAGCAAAAGTCGACTGAACTCTCGTCGAACGGAGTTGCCATCGGGATGCAGCTGGCTTCCCGAATGGCTTGTACCAATTTGGCGTAGTCCTCTGGCTTTAGGCGCGTGTCGAGGGTTTTCTTGATGTAGCGGATATCGTCCCGGTGGCGAAACTCTTGGTGAATGAAGCTGTCGACATCGCGCAACTGCAGCTTGATAGCGGCGCGCACGTTGTTGAAGCGTACGACTTGCGCATAGTTACTGATGATCTTCCCACCCCGCTGCAGGTCGCCCAAGTGGTTATTGGCCAACTCCAGCACAAATAACTCGTCGAATATGTCGTTGCCAGTCATGATATTATTTGTCTACCCTGTTCGTCCTGCCATCCCGGTTAAGTGGAACGGCTTATTAGTATGGTAATGTCCTTATTCCCTGATGACATTGTCCATTAGTTCACTCTCATCCAGGAATGGGTACATGTCCTCTAGATTAGGCGACACGATCCGCCCATCGGGTAACTGCCTGGCCCGTGATCGCGGCTCGAACTCCTGATTCGGATCGAGTACGACATCGATTAATGCTGGCCCCTCGGCCGCCAGTGCGCGATCGACTTGCGCCAGCTGCGTCTGTCGGTCGATGCGAATCGACGGAATGCCATAGGCGCAAGACACCTTGACCATGTCCGGGAGCGAAGCGCCGCTCGATGCGCTCTCTCCGGTCAGACGTCCGAAAAATCCGGATTGCGTCATGCGCATCGAGAGATAGCCCGAGTTATTCAGGACAAAGATCTTTAGCGGTAAGTGATGATGAACGACAGTTTGTAACTCCTGGATGTTCATTTGGATGCTGCCATCTCCAGCGAGACAGATGACACGCTTCCCGGGACGGGCGAAAGCCGCTCCGATGGCAGCGGGCAAGTCGTAGCCCATGGAGGCGGATCCGGAGTTGGAGATAAGGCGCTGGTGTTTGCGCAGATGCATGGTCTGGAAGGGCACGATGCAGGAGGTTGCATTGCCGCAGACGATGACATCGTCGTCGGCTAGTTTGGCCGAGAGTTGTTCGACGAAGTAGTAAGGATTCAAGGGCGGGCCGGACTGGCGTTGGCTATCTTGCACGACCGGGTAGCGGTGGACACGTTCACGGCACCAGGCGAGCCACGGAGCGTGAACCCCAGGGCGATAGTTGTCGGCGCCACAGTGACGTAGGAATTCTTGCAGAAATCGCTTGAGGTCGCAGTGGATGGCTAGGTCCGGCTTGATCGTGGGTTTGTGAAACTCGGCGGCGTCGATATCGACCTGGATCTTGAAGGCGCGCGGCGCGAACGATTGCCAGTTATAGCTGGTTTGGCGAATGTTGAGACGCGATCCGAGGATCAATAGAACGTCGGCATTTTGCACCGTGAAGTTTCCGGCGCGGTCGCCGATGGTGCCCTGGCGTCCGCAAAAGAGCGGGTCATCGGAGGCGATGAGGTCATGGGTCCATGCGGTGGTTACGGGTACGCCCAACTGGTGAAAGAGTTCGTCAAATTCGGCAACTGCATGGGCGGCGCGGACGCCGGTGCCGGCGAGGATCACGGGGCGCTTGGCGCTGCGGATTCGGTGGAGAACTTCGCGGCAATGGGATTTGAGCCAGGACGCATCGCCCGCGATCATGTCCTTTGCGGTTTCAACTGTTGCGGTCTCATCCTGCGCGGGATCATAGGCGCGAAGATGGGAGGGATCGATAGGTGCGGCCTGAACATCGACCGGAATGTCTAGCCAGCAAGGACCAGGGCGTCCACTTTGTGCGAGGTGCCAGGCGCGCTCGAGGTGATATCGGATGGAGAGGGGATCGTCGATCATCACCGCGTACTTGGTGATGTTCGCGACCATGGCGATGATGTCGGCCTCCTGGTCTCCCAGCTGGCGAAGGCCCGTGATGCCCTGGGCGCGCATGCAGGTTTCGCGCTTGACCTGGCCGGAGACGACAAGCATCGGGATGGAATCGGTCCAGGCCCCAAAGACTCCGTTGAGGGCGTTGATGCCGCCAGGCCCGGTGGTGACATTGACCACGCCGGGCTGGCCGCTAATGCGGGCGTAAGCTTCGGCGGCCATCGCGGAAGCTTGTTCGTGGTGGTTGCACACGTACTGAATGCGTGGCTCCTTGCCAATGGAGTCGTTGAGGTGCATTGCGCCTCCGCCCGTGACCAGGAAAATGTGGCGCACGCCCCAATCCGCGAGCCGCTCGACGATGTAGTCAGAAAGCTTCATGAGCAGCGGACCTCGGAGTGCGAGTTTGGGAGCGACGAGAGGTTGGGATTGCTGAGTGTGATTGCTCCGCAAGTGCCGCATCCGCGATGGGGCGGAGGACTGAGAGTAGCGTCACTATGCATGGGCCCCTCGGTACGGCAGCGCTTCGCCCCTTCGATCTGCGGGACTTATACAGACCCGCAGATCAGTTATCCCACACACGAGTGAGGAAGGCAGAATTACGAAAGTCACGGGAAGCTTCCATTGGAGGCGAGTGATCCTAACTGATCAACGTGCGCTTTGCGGGGACTGATTGCCGTCCGCGAAGGAAATGTGGCGATGGCCTAAAAAGCTGAACAGGACTGAAAACACGAGAACGATGGCGCCGGCGATATACGGTGCGCTACGGTCATAGCTGGTTTGGTGGCGAATGACGCCGACAACGAAAGGAAGGGCGGCGGCTGACAAGATCATGCTGCTGCCATAGACGCCTACGCAGCGAATCCATTCTTTGAGGTAGTTGCCCTTAGTCCTGAATACAAACCACTTATATCCGAAGAAGGCGAACGTGATGCTGACCAGATTGGCGAGAAGACTGGCCAGAACATATCCGTAGGACAGGAGGGGGGTCAGGAGCAGTGTGAACATAGCAAAGCAGCCGTAGCCGAAGATCGTATTGCAAGCGCCCACGGCTAAGTACCGGACAAGAGTAAGCACGCGCGGCCTTCTCTGGGTTGGGATGGTCATGACCCCAGGCGTAGGCCCAGCCGACGAAGATGGATCAGATCCCGCCCGATGGTTGAGAGTCAACATCCGGGATCATAGTAGCCGGATAAGCTTGGGGCACACAGGTTACTATCGTTACCCGTCACGATTGGGCGGGGGCGGATCTGCTGGCGCAGACTTTCAGTACGACACAAGATCCAGCCCAAGGGGGTGGATTTTGGGCGAATCATTCTCAGGATGCCTTCTCACGCGGGTTTTCGACGAAGGCCTGCTGCTGCTCGCCGGGCAGGGACTTGCAGTACCGCGAGCAGGATCTCCGGGTTGCCGTTGTCCAGGTGCGCACCCGCAAGGAAGTCGGCGCAGATCATCCCCAGACTACCGCGCGATTTGTTCTGCCCAGCATCAGCGCTGCCGTCTCGCTCGATGCGGATCTGGCGAGTATCGCACCGCGGGTTCAACCCGTTCCCCTACATTTCAGCGCTTACCGGCCATGGGTGATCAAGTTCTCCTTGGAGTCTTCCTCCGAATGACTGCGGAATTCCTTGTGGTGCACCTCGAGATTCGACATCGTGCCACAGAATTGACACCTCCAACCATCGCGACGCGGGATCTGCTGGCACAGATCTTCGTACGGCGAGGCGTTCAGCCGCGAGGGATCGGCTTTTGGGCGAAAACAACCTGGGCGACTTCGTCGATTCCGGTCATCCACGAATAGCAGACGAGTTGTGGCACGGGCAGTCGGTTACGATGCTTTCTCACGCAGGTTTTCGGGGAAGGCCTGCTGCTGTTCACCGGGCAAGAATCTGCAGTAGCGTGAGATGGAGTTGAGCAGGATCTAGGGGTTGCCATTGTCCAGGTGCGCTCCAGCCAGGAAGTCGGCACAGATCATCCCCAGACAGTAACCACGTCCGTGCCCAGCATCGGCTGCCGTCTCGATCGCCCAGGTCCGAAACCCTCGCCCTGGCCGTGGCGCGGACCGAGCAGCGCTACCGCCGGAAAGCGCTGCAGCAAGTCCAGCAATCTGGCTTTGGCTACTCTTGGAATCATCATTGTAATTATGCCACGTCATCGCATAATTACAAGGTCACTGCTGAGGTCGGTTGGCGCTTTCGCAACATCGCGACCGGCTCGTAATCCTTGATGAGATACATCGTCTTCCCGACATATTCCAGACGCTGCGTAGTCTGATTGATCGCAGGCGTCGAACGGGAAGAAAAGTCAGTCAGTTTCTGT
>Ga0209517_10000544_pt1 | contig 64033 bp, 53 predicted proteins | sample PeaSoiMetSII2010_FD_187695 | JGI IMG/M metagenome (GOLD analysis project Ga0209517, IMG submission 187695) | Peat soil microbial communities from Weissenstadt, Germany - SII-2010 (SPAdes) (version 2) | ecosystem: Environmental > Terrestrial > Soil > Wetlands > Peat | place: Germany... | reverse complement strand
TTCGCGTTTGTCGTTTCTGCATCTCGACAAAGCTCATGCGCAGTTCGTAAAGGACATCCTCGAGCAGTCGAGATTCATTGGCGGTGAGATTGCCCCGGGTCTTTTCCTGCAACACTTCCAGCAGATCGAGGGTGCGCTTCGCATTGGGCATGTCGGCAGGAATGTGCTCTCCAGACGGCCCAGCTATTAACCCAAGTTGAAACATGGCCGTGGTGCTGAGATAAGAAACCAGGGTTTCAAACCCGGAGGAATCCTCGTCAAATTGGGCGCGGGGCTCGTCGGGCACCTCGCGCGGCGCACTCCGGTCCGTCGCCCGCGCAGCCGGCTCGTTCTTTTCATCCGCAACCACGTCGTCATTTCTTGAGCCGTCGGCGGAAAATGGCCGACGGTCAACCACTCGGAACCCCGATGAACTGCCCTCCTCTTTCGCCATCGCGCACCTCCCTGCCCTGCCCTCCGCGTCTCGCAAGCCTTGCAATCGTCCGCCGGAATTCAAGTCTAGCAGCAATCTTCTGAAGCAACAAGGCGGGCAACTGCGCCCTCCGTTGGCGGCAGGGGAGAGCGCAGCACCCACTCGCCCAAAACTGAGACCAAGGCAGCAACTTGGGGGAGCCATGAAAAGCCAACTCACGGCCTCGGGCAGTACCTTGGTGCTATAGACGTCGTCCGCAAATATTTCAAATGTGCAGCACTTAAAGCATACATAACCAATCTGACAGTACCGTCGTACTATAGACCCCCCCCGGGGGTACTGGTACCTTCAGGCGTCAGCTCGACTGTCGCTCCCGGTTGGCTCAGCCGGTTCGAGAGATAGGGAATATGAAAGACGCTTCAGTTTTTGACGCCCGCCCGCTCATCACCCGTTTCCCCCGCACTGGCTCGTGGAAACAGGGACACCCTTATAAAACTCTCATAAGTTTCGACGAAGTGGCTGTTGGACAAGTTCTCCCAATCCGGCCTTCTGAGGCTCCCCTCGGTTTATCAGCCCGCCCTCCGGGCCGATGGAGTCTTTGCGAGACTTGGCCGCGGATAGCTGGCGATCTTACTCGCTTAATGTCTTGGTGAAGGGTTATAAACACAATGAGTCTAATCGAAATAATACGTCAGATAGATTCTCACACCGTTCGTTCTTTTCAAATCCGCAAGTTCTACAGGCTGGGTCAATCAGTCGTTCCAGCCTGGGCAGCGCGCCAAGCTCGTCTGAAGACGGGGATCCGTCTAGCGACCATGATCGCGCTCGCAATTCTCTCCGCTTCCGGCAGCATCGCCTTTTCTGCGGTACGCAGCCAAGGAGTGACCCAGCTTTCTGCGAACAGCGTTGCGTTCGGATCGGTGGTCGTCGATACGACCAGCCCCGCCAAGAAAATCGCTCTGGAGAATACGGGCAGCGCATCCTTGTCAATCTCAAGCGTGGCAGTCTCCGGCATGTATGCCAGTAGGTTTGCGCAGTCCAACAATTGCGGCAAAACGCTGGCAGCGGGAGCGAGCTGCACAATCAGCCTGACCTTCAGCCCCAATACAACCGGAACGCGCTTTGCGACGCTCAACATATCGACCAACGGTCAGGGCGGTCGCAGGAGCGTGAGCCTTAACGGCGTTGGCGTCGCAGGCGGCACTCCAGCAGCCGGCCTTTCGCCTGCTAGCCTCTCCTTTGCCAGCCAACCCGTCGGCACAACCAGTGTGGCCGGGACGGCCACTTTGGACAACGCGGGCACCGCCGCTCTGAGCATTTCGAGCGTGACGATCACAGGGGCTAACCCCGGTGACTTTGCCCAGGCCAACAATTGCGGCAGTTCGCTTCCGGCTGGGTCGACTTGCACGTTCAGCATCACTTTCACACCGGCGGCCGGCGGCAGCCGTTCGGCGTTGCTCAGTGTTGCGGACAATTCCGCCGGCAGCCCCCAAACGGTGAGCCTCTCAGGGACAGGCACTACGGCAGCCGCGAGCCTTTCTCCGGCCAGCCTCTCGCTCGGGAAGCAAGCCGTCAACACTAAGAGTGGGACACTGACAGCCACCCTGACCAACGGCGGCAACGCAGCCTTGAGCCTCTCCAGCATCGCGCTTACGGGCGCCAACCCCGGTGACTTCGCTCAAACCAACACTTGCGGCACCTCGGTGGCGGCTGGCGCCAGTTGCTCGATCAGCGTCACGTTTGATCCGACCGCCAGCGGCAGCCGATCGGCCTCGGTCAGTTTTACTGACAACGCCAACGGGAGTCCCCAGTCTCTCGGCCTTAGTGGGACAGGCACTTTGGCGACAGTCAGTCTCTCGCCGACCAGCCTCTCGTTCGGCAACCAGTCCGTCAACACCACCAGTGGGGTTCTGTCAGCCACCCTGACCAACGGTGGCAACGCAGCCTTGAGCCTCTCCAGCATCGCGCTTACGGGCGCCAACCCCGGTGACTTCGCTCAAACCAACACTTGCGGCACCTCGGTGGCGGCTGGCGCCAGTTGCTCGATCAGCGTCACATTTGATCCGACGGCCACCGGCAGCCGATCAGCCTCGGTCAGTTTATATGACAACGCCAACGGGAGTCCCCAGTCTCTCGGCCTTAGTGGAACAGGCACTTCGGCAACGGTCAGTCTGTCGCCGACCAGCCTCGCGTTCGGCAACCAGTCCGTCAACGCCCCCAGTGGGGTTCTGTCAGCCACCCTGACCAACGGTGGCAACGCAGCCTTGAACCTCTCCAGCATCGCGCTTACGGGCGCCAACCCCGGTGACTTCGCTCAAACCAACACTTGCGGCACCTCGGTGGCGGCTGGCGCCAGTTGCTCGATCAGCGTCACGTTTGATCCGACGGCCACCGGCAGTCGATCGGCCTCGGTCAGTTTTACTGACAACGCCAACGGGAGTCCCCAGTCTCTCGGCCTTAGTGGGACAGGCACTTCGGCAACAGTCAGTCTGTCGCCGAGCAGCCTCTCGTTTGCGAACCAGCCGATTTCCGAGACCAGCAGCACTCAAGTCGTCACGTTGACTAACGGCGGCAACACGGCGCTGAGTATCAGCAGCCTCACGATTACCGGCACGAATGCGGCGGACTTCGCCGAAGTTGCGGACACCTGTGGAAGTTCCGTTGCGGCGGGGGCGAATTGCTCAATTGGTGTCGCCTTCACTCCGTCGAAATCCAACTCCGAAACTGCATCTCTCGCCATCGCCGACAATGCCACGGGCAGCCCGCAAACGGTAAGCCTCTCAGGATCGGGAATCCATAATGTCGGTCTCTTATGGACTCCCAGTTCGACCTCCGGGGTCGTGGGTTATAACGTCTACCGAGGAACCACCCCGGGGGGAGAGAATTCGACGCCGTTAAACTCCACACCGACTAGCGGGGCGACTTTCACTGACGACGGCGTGACGGCGGGCGCGACGTACTACTATGTGGTGACGGCCGTCGGCTCAGATGGCACGCAGAGTCCGGCCTCAGCAGAATCATCGACGACAGTTCCGTCCACTTAGCCGTCTCGCTTTTCGCCTGAAAGAGCGAAGCGTCCGAAGAAACCAACCGGGCCCTCTGAAGTGCCTCTGTCGCCAGGCAATTTGAGGAGGGCCCGCTCCCCAACCAAATAGTCCAGAACCAAACGCGCGAACTAAGTGACCTTCAAGATGTCCACGTGTCTCTTCGCTCAGGGCGAGGGCGACTCATGAGCAAAAAAACCCACCAGCATTTCGTGCTCGTGGTCGACGTGTCGGCCTCGTGGCAGGGCGCAACGAGCAGACCCGCAAGGATATTGGGTTCTCCGCAAGGATTAAGGAGACGCGGGGAGTGGAGATATATTTGCAGTGACTTGGCCGCAGGTATTTCTTGGAGTTTGCAGGATTAGGATCCCGAGTTTCAGAACCGGTTTAGGCGGCAAGTGAGTACGCCGAGGATGTGTCTGACTGTTTATTCCTCACGAAGCGATGTGACGCTCACGATTGCCCCTTCTGATTCTAAAGTTCAATATTCATTATTTTATAGATATAAGGTCTATAATTGACATGCTACTTAATTGCCGACAGGCGCAATTGGCTTGCGCCACAAAGGCTCCTCCTGAAAACAGACTCTCACGCCAACTTGGCGCATTCTGCGCTCAGGCCGGAAGGTTCCCCCGAACACGACTAAAGCGGGCAATTCTTGCACCCGCGATTACGGTGCTTGCACTGATGCCGGTTTTGTGCAGGAGCGGTTTTGCCGACGCAGGCTTCCCACTCACCGTCAGCCTCTCGAGCACCAGCCTATCTTTCGGCTACGTAACCGTCGGCGTGACGAGTGCCGCGCGCATCGTCTCGTTGAAGAACGCAAGCAACGCGGCCTTAGCTATTCACGGCATCGTCATCACGGGCAGCAACGCCTCCGATTTCGCTCAGAGCAACGACTGCGGCCGTTCGGTTGCGGTCGGAGCGAATTGCACATTCAGCGTGACAATGACGCCGACTGCTGCCGGCTCCCGGCATGCGAGCCTCACGATCGTGGACAGCGGCCCCGGCGGCAGTCAGACAGTGAACCTCACCGGAATAGGCATAGCTCCGACGGTCAACCTCTTTCCTCCCAGAATTTCTTTCGGGAGTCGTCCGACTGGCACGACCAGTGCGGTACAGAACATAATCGTCAGTAATGGCGGTCTCGGGATTCTGCTCATTACAAACCTCGCAATCATTGGCGCGGATGCAAGTGACTTCGCCCAAACCAACAATTGCGGCAACTGGGTTGGGACGAGGAGGAGTTGCACCATCGGCGTAACCTTCACCCCAATTGCCAGTGGCAGCCGTGTGGCAGTGGTCACCCTTAGCGACAATGCCAGCGGGGGCACCCAGACGGTCAGCCTTAGTGGGATCGCCACCGGACCTCCTTCCGGTTCGGACAATCCACCCGCGGGGCCCAGCCTTTCCCCCACGAGCCTCTCTTTTGGAAACCAACCCATTGCTGTTGCCAGCAGCGCGCAGACGACCACCTTAACCAACAACACCGGCGCCGCACTGAGCATTGCCGGGCTGACAATGGGGGGCGCCAACGCTGGAGACTTCGCTGAGATCGCAGACAGCTGCAGCACTTCAGTGGCTGCGGGCGGCGCCTGTACGATCGGGCTGTCGTTCACGCCATCCGACGCGGGACAGCGCACAGCCACACTCAGCATCACCGACAATGCCACCAACAGCCCCCAAACAGTAATCCTTTCGGGTACCGGCTGCCCGGACGTAATCTTATCCTGGACCGCCAGTCCAACCCCCGGCGTCATAGGCTACGATATTTACCGGGGAACCGCCTCCGGGGGGGAAAGCGGCACGCCGATAAACTCCGCGCCGGTCAACACCACCACTTATGTGGACGCGAACGTGAGGGCAGGGACGACCTACTACTATGTCCTTCGCTCCGTAAACGCCAACGGTGTGCAGAGCCCAGCCTCGAACGAGACAAGAGCCAACGTTCCGATCTCCTGACGGCGGTTTCCCTTCCCTGGCGGAAGGCCGTGGCCTCAGACGAAAAGCCGGGTTAGTTCTCTGCTCATCGGTAGCAGGCGGAAGCGCTCGTGCAATGCGGCTGGGTGCGGGCCGGCCAATGCCGAACGACGGCCAACCAAGCACAAGGTGGCCGGCTTGGCGGCGGCAGGGAACCAACTGTGACACGCCTCGGGAGAAGGAAACTCGCCGATGCTGAATTCCAGGGCAGACAGCGGTCGGAAGCTGTTGAAACGATGGCGCATATGCGTGATCAGATATCTATATCGTGTTCATGCTTCATTCGACGGAGGGACAGCCTGTCCCCGAGCGCACTCGAAGCTCAAGCACTCGACCCGTGATCCCGCGAACATATTGTGTTTGCTTGACATTCCGGGGACTTTCAAGTAAGCTGCAAGGGTCCTAAAGAGCGTATCCTGATTCGGCAGAGTGACGGGTGCACGCGAACGGGCGTGCGCAGGTTAATCTACGCCTCCGGGACTGGTAAGCTGATCCAAATGCCGAATGTATAACAACTTGGTAAAAAAGGTTTAGGGTCTGTTTTGCTGGGCTAAGAGAAGTAACGTGGCTCGGGTCCCGTCGACTGCCCATGGAAGAGTCTGCACTTACAATCAACATCGTTATTTCGGACGACCACGCACTATTTCGGGAAGGGTTGCGGAAGCTGCTGGAGGCTGAGCCAGGGATACAGATTGTTGGCGAAGCTGTGGATGGCGAAGAAACCGTAAAGGTGGTTCACCAGCTCAAACCGCATGTGCTCCTGCTGGATCTCTCGTTGCCCAAGTTGAGTGGCCTCGAAGTGCTTGCAGAATTGAGCAAGCTGGAACTCCAAACGCGCACGATTATGTTGACCGCAGCGATCGAGAGAGAGCAGGTCGTTGAGGCGTTGCAGTTAGGCGTGCGCGGGATTGTATTGAAGCATTCGGCACTGCAGCTTCTTCTTAAGAGCATTCGTTGCGTCAACGAAGGTCAGTACTGGGTTGGCCAGGAGGGCGTTTCGGACCTTATCCACGCACTTCGCCGAATGAAGCCGGCTCGCGGCGTATCCGAGGCCCCGCGAAACTTTGGCCTAAGCTCGCGGGAGATGGAAGTCATCGCCCTGATTGTGGCCGGCTATACGAACAAGGATTTGGCGCGGGAGCTTGGAATAAGCGAAAACACCGCAAAACACCACCTGACCAATATATTTGATAAGTTGGGTGTTTCCAACCGTTTGGAACTCGTCCTCTATGCCGTCGACCATGGTCTGGTCGCCGGCAACTAAGCCCACATCGTAGGCGGTAGGGTATGGCACCGGACGGTGCTAGCACTATAGCTACCAATAGTGCTATTTCAATGATACCATAGGGCCATTGTCAAGTTTTCCTGGCAGCGTAGACTGAGATCATACATTAGCGAGAGTTGGGAAAGCACCAAGAGACCGTAAATGGTCCCTGGAGAGATCGCAGAAATTCATCGAGGATTAGGACGAACGATGCCTGACGCGAGCGGTGGCGTTAGCCTAAGTAGCAAGACACGTGCGCAGCGATTCGAATTACATATCCCGGTGCGCTATCGGACCGACAGCGACGAAGGCTGGCACAGCGGAACCACCAGAAACATCAGCCGGTCGGGCATGCTATTCCACGGTGAGGATTGGGCTCAGCCAAGCGCGCGCATCGAATTGACTTTGCTTCTTCCGCGGCAGATGGGCGTAGCCCGGGCTGCCGAGGTAATCTGTCGAGGCACAGTCACGCGCTCGGAACGGCGCGCAATCGACGAGGGCGGCCCGTGGATGGCGATCCGGATATCTCATTATCGGCTCATTCGGCCCGGGGATGCGCGACGGCCGGACGATAACAGCCATCATTGACGCGGAATTTGCGGTGTTTGCACCCGAGCCCGTTGGTGGGGAGTTGAGTGCCCACGACGGAAGGTCAAGCAGAGGTTGGGAACGATAGGTCCGCCAACCCATCGGTTTCGACGTGGGTCCGGGCGGCTCGCGGATTCCATCCTCGAACCAGTGAATTATGGCTTACAGAAAAGGAAGCCTGTAAGTCACAGGGCGGAGCTTTATATGACTGGATATCCTGCCGAATCAGGTGTTCCGGCCGACCAAGAGCAGCCAACGTTGCGAGTTGCCGAATGTGTTCCAGCATGACTTCTTCTTGTACCCTACCTGACGGCAAGGGCCGGGAGGGACGATCCGCTTCCTCGACTCCCCACCTCGGGGAGTAAGCGCTTTGGGCTGAAAAGCGCAAAGGTTATTACATATCATTCTCAGTCCCGCGGTCATCATGAGCACTAAAACACTACATCAGAACGCCGAGCGGGCAAAGCGTTTCGCGCTTCATCTGCCCGTGTACTTTCGCCAATCACACAGTACTACATGGCTGGAAGGGACGACGGAGAATATTAGCTACACTGGGGTATTGTTCCGATCAATACATCCATTGGTTCCTGAGACATCGCTCGAGTTGAGATTGCAGCTCGCGCCGGGACCCAAACTGAACAGCGCGTCGGAGATTCGCTGTAGAGGCGCCGTTGTCCGTGTGGAGCAAAGAAATGCTCCAGAAACTCCGGTCGCTCTGGCCGTTTCGATCAGGGATTATCGAATTGTCCGCCAAGCTATACTCGGGGGAGACTCGGTGGGGCTCGGCAAGAGCGCAGATACCGCAGCGAAGGTACGGCGGCGCCAGCATTAGCAGCCAGAGGCCGGGGATTTACGCGTGAGAACGGATTAATTGCATTGCCCGCGCGCTTCTCTTGACCAACACAGAAAGTAACATTCAATGGAAAACATTGTGGCGAGCAATCATCACGCGACGCCGGCAGGCGTTTCCTGGTGGCATGCACTTTACACTAGGCACCAGCACGAGAACGCAGTCGCGCAAACTCTATCAGCCAGGGGATTCGAGGTGTTCCTTCCACAATATCGGACCGTCCTTCGCTGGAAGGACCGCGATAAGGAGCTCCTGCTTCCGCTTTTCCTCAACTACGTTTTCCTTCATGGCGGGCTGGACCGAATGTTAATGCTCATGACGGCGCCAGGTGTCCACTCCCTTGTGAGCTGGGGCGGACGCGCCGCGAATATACCATGGGAAGAGATCGAAGCGGTCCGCAGGCTGGTCGAAAGCTCGTACCAAGTCGAGCCGCATCCCTTTCTCAAATGCGGGGACCGTGTCCGGGTCACGTCGGGACCACTGGAAGGGATCGAGGGGATCTTAGTCCGCAGGAGCCGCGGATATCGACTGGTCCTCTCCGTGGAAATGCTCTCGCAGTCCGCTTCCGTTGAAGTGGACACGAGCAGGGTGGAGCGCGTGAGCTGTGGGAATGCAAATGCCGTTGTCAGGACGGGGGCTGGCATGGGAACTCGGAATCGCGGGTCGTATCGCTCCTACGCTCTGGCCGCTGGATAACAGGGCCAGTCTGACGCGACATCAGCCACAGGGAATAGCCGTGAGTCGTGAGCCTGGAAGCGCCAAGCTCCTTTGCCTGCATTGTGCTTTTGGTTCGTTAAGCGTATCCTTAAGAAAGCGGCTTACTTAAGATGGGCACTCAGAAAACCAGACGTCGGTATACGAGGTTCCTTCTGTTGGTGGGGTTAGTCTGTTCTATCGGCCGGGGGTGGGGAGTTGCGTCCGCCCGACTCGCCGGGAACTCCGATGGCACGATGGCCGCTGGGCCGGCCCAAGCGGGAAAAGAATCAACGGGCCAGCAGGCCGCCCCAAATGCCAAGCGGGTGGTTGATGACTACCGAATCGGACCGTCCGATGTGCTGGCAATCAACGTCTGGAAGGATACCGAGCTCACGCGGACTGTCACCGTGCGCCCCGATGGCAAAATATCCTTGCCTTTGGTTGGGGAGTTAGAGGTAAGCGGGTTGACCGCGGCCAGCGTGCAACGCTTGATAGGCCAGCGGCTTGCAGAGTACATTTCGAGTCCACAAGTCACCGTGATGGTGCAAGAGGTTAAAAGCCAGACCTACGTCATCGTCGGCAAAGTCGGAAAGCCCGGATCGTTTGAGTTGGGGAAGCCCACTACAGTGCTCGAGGCCATCGCCATCGCCGGAGGCCTTCTCGACTTTGCTAAGTCCGCCAAGGTCAAGATCATCAGGCACCGGGAGGGCGGCCAGACTGAGACGCTCTACTTCAACTACAATAAGGTCGTTAAAGGGAAGAATACGGAACAGAACGTGGAACTGCAGAATGGCGACACCGTCGTGGTTCCTTGACGCGGAGTTGCCTGGAATCAGTTTGTGGAGGTAGAAGCCCTTGGCTCAACAAGACGAAAACATCGATATCACCCTAGAACGAGCGTTGGAAGTCGTGCGCAGGCGGCGCTGGTGGGTGATAGTGCCTACGACGGTCATAGCCCTCGCCGCCGCCCTGGTCACCTTCATGCTCCCCAAGCGCTACGAGTCAGAGGCTACGATTCTCGTTGAAGGCCAGCAGGTCCCGGAGCGGTTCGTTAACGCGAATACGAACTCCGACCTCCGAGAAGTGCTCCTGCTCATGACGGACGAAATCCTGTCGCGCACTCAACTGCTCCAGATTATTGACGAATTTGGTCTCTACCCGCAGGAGCGGAGCCGCCGGTCCCCCGAGCAGTTGGCAGAGTTGATGCGAGCCAAGATCACGATTCGACCGACCGAAAAGGGGGCTGACCCTAATGGCCTGAACGCTTTCAAGATCTCATTCATCGGTGATGACCCTCGTTCGGCGCAGGCGGTGGCGGGCCGTCTTACCACCCTTTTTATCAAAGAGAACAACGAGTCGCGCGAAGAACAGTCGACAGGCACGACAAAGTTCCTGGCCGACGAACTTTCGGCAGCTGAAAAGGACTTGAAAGAACAGGAAATCCGTGTTCGAGACTTCAAGATGAAGAATCTCGGCGAACTGCCGGAGCAGCAACAGGGAAATCTCGCCATCCTTACCGGTTTGCACGCCCAACTCCAGAACTCGATGTCTGCTTTGGAACGGGCGCGCGAACAGCAAGCTTATTATCAGTCCCTTCTGTCCCAGTACCAGGACATTGCCGATTCCGGGGTTTCGCTTTCCGGTTCGTCAACTGCCAGTCCCGTCGATACGATGAGAGCGGAGTTGATTAAGCTGCAGAATCAAAGGACCGACCTCCTTTCGCGCTACACCGCGAAATACCCGGATGTAGTGAAGATCGACGAGCAAATCAAGGAGACACGGGCCTTGCTGGCGGCCGCAAGCAAAACCTCGACGTCTGGCAGGGACGACACTACCCAGGACGCTTCGACTCAGGCCAAGCCAACGGAAAGAGATTCGGCTATGGCGCAGCTCAAGAGCCAACTGAAAGCAAACGCGATCGAAATCCAGAATGCTTTAGCGGATCAAAAGGCAATTCAATCTCGTATCGAAGAGTATCAGAACCGTCTCAACCTCACCCCGGTGCGTCAGCAACAACTCACGGATCTGGAACGGAACGACCAGCTGTCCAAGAAGAACTACGATGACTTGCTGGCCAAGAAGACGGAATCCGAACGGGCCACGAGCTTGATCAGACGCCAACAGGGCGAACGCTTCCGGATCATCGACCAGCCCAGCCTGCCTACGAAGCCGTCCAGCCCGGCTCGCATCAAGGTTAGCTTGGGGGGCTTGGTAGCAGGACTCGGGCTGGGGTTGGCATTGGCCTTCTTCATTGAAAGCCGAGACCACTCACTTCGCAATGAGCACGACCTAAGACGGGCTTTTGCCTTCCCGTTGATGCTGGGAGTTCCTGTGCTGCTGAGTAAGGCGGAAGGACGGAGGCGGACGCAATTGGCGGTACTCGAGTGGTTGTGTGGGATTCTGATGTGCGTGCTCTTAGGAGTAACCGAGTTCTATGTCTACTGGCGGAGTTAGACGCACAATCGCCAGGCTTTCCCACGAATTCTGAGGCGTACAATAGAGGGAGTCGATAACGAACATGCCTGACCGAGTTCTTAACCAAGCTGGAATGGCTACGAGCCTTGCCTCACTGTCTTCAGAGGATTTGCTTCCGGAGTGGGAGAAGGTTGATTTTTGTCTCCCCGTTGGAACGGAGGAATGCACCATATCTCCCGAGAGCCGCGTGGCTGTCTACCACGACCCAACGAGTGCCGGAGCGGATCGGTTCCGGCTGGCGCAAATACGGCTTAAAAGCCTTCAGGCGTCGCGGGGATTGAAAAGCATCCTGATTACCAGCCCGATGCCAGGGGATGGAAAGACTACAGTTTCGTTAAACCTCGCCACGACTTTGTCTGAGAATGGAAGAGTCCCCGTGCTCTTGCTCGAAGCGGATGTGTATAGACCTACCGTGCTGACGAGGTTGGGATTGAAACCCTGGGCGGGACTGAGCGAGTGTTCACGACGCGGCGAGGACCCGATGCTGGCAATTCGGCGAATCAACCCCTTGGGATTCTACCTATTGCCGGCTGGGTCCACAGTGGATGACGACGCTAACATTCTGCAATCAACATTCACCTCACAACTGGTCAAGAGCCTTTCCGCCAGTTCTTTTGGCTGGGTTCTGATTGATGCACCTCCCACAACACCAGTGGCAGACGTTTTAGCCCTCAATGCCCACGCCGACGCCACTCTGCTCGTAGCCCGGGCGGGGGAAACACCGCGCGAAGCCATCGAGGAATCAGCACGCAACCTCGGCCGCGACCGCATCATTGGGATCATCCTCAACGGCGTGGAGGGACTCAATAAGATTTACTCGCGGTATTATGGATACACGAAATCGGAGGCTCGCTCGAAACCCGCTGGGCCCAAGACCGGCAAATCTCTGGGTCTCGAGCAGCAGGCGAAGTAACTTTCCGCATCGAATAAGCTTTTCCTAATGAAACCATTGTCTCGCAAGGCCAGCCTCTTCCCCCGGTGACTGTTCTCCATTCCGAAATCGTTAGGGTTGTCGAACCAAAATGTTGAAGAGAAACCACGATTCTCTAACTGGATCTGAATACGGAAGGGGCTCCAGCCACCTTTGGACAGGGCCGCTGCGCAGCCTCTCAACATCGTTGGCGATCATCGTTTTGCTGCCCCTCGCTCTGGCAGCACAAATCCCATCCCCAACGGTAACGGGCATTCCTCAGGCTACTGTCTATGGCAGTGGTTACCAGGTCCCGCTCGAGTTCGAGGGGGAGCGCGCGCCGGCGGATCAGGTATCCCTCAGCATGGGCGTCTCGACTCTCTACGACGACAACGTCCTCGGATCAAATAGCGAGCGTCTCGCTGACGAAGCGCTCTCTTTTGATGCGCGCCTCGGCATTGAGAGGCGGACTAAGCGCTTGACGCTCAGTTTAGGCTACGTACCGTTTTTTCTTCTGTACAGGCAGACTACTTCTTATGACCGTGTAAACCATGCGGCGAATCTGCGCCTCTCCTATCGGCTAAGTCCACACTTCGTGGTGGGGCTGCAGGAAACCCTCGACTATCAGAACGGGATATATCCCACTCTCTCCGAGCAGCCGATTCTGTCAGGACCTCCTTCCCCAACGGGCCTAAATGGAATTATCATCCCGTACTCGATCCGGACTCTCACCGACATAAGTGGACTGTACCTGTCGTTTTTGAAGAGCCGGCGAACCTCGATCACCCTGACCGGAGGCTACAACCAATCCAAGTATGGGAGAGCGCAGCAAAACCCGAATCTGCCTTTGTATAACGGCAATGGACTTAGCGGCGGCCTGACGCTCCAACATTACATTAATGCGCACACGAGCGTGGGTGTTCTGATGCTGCACCAAGACACCGTTTATCAGGGAGGGTTGATTTTCGGAACGCGACAGCGTACTCAAATTGAAAGCGGTTACCTTTCCCTGGCATCCGAGGTGTCTCCTAGCGTCACAATCAGTCTGTTCGGCGGGCCGCAATACGTCCGCAGTATTGATCAAGCCTCGCCGGCCGCCGCTCTTTCGGCGCACTTTCAATCTTCCGGAGGAGGAAGCATCACAAAGCAAGTCCGCAAGACCGCGTTGGACCTTTCGATTACCCGGTCGGTGACCGACGGTGGCGGGCTGTACACATCCGTTCTAAACACGCGCGCGCTTTTTGGTGCTCGCCGCAGGTTGGTTGGACGCTGGGAAGCAAGTCTTAACGTCGGCGCCGCACGCGAGGATGCCTCGCTTTTTCGGTCCGTCAATGGAAGGATTGACGGCCTGATCGGTGGCGTCATACTCAGTCGGCCTTTGTTGAGACAGGGTTCCACCCTCCGCATTTCGTATGACTACATGCATCAATTGTGCACGGGTCCCCTGCCGGCCATCGCGAATTTCGACCGCAACCAGGTTGCGGTGGGATTTGACTATCAGCTTAAAGGCCTTAACTTCGGGCGATAATCCCACAACTGGATTTAAGTTTCGGTTTCAAGTCGCATCACGCTTCTAAACCAGCGAACAGGACAAATGCAATGATCAGGGCAATTCTGGCTCGAACGAGACCGGGGAAAGCCAGGCAAGATGGCAGGCCGAGCCCGAAGTTCAGCCGGGCACACGTAAACAACGCAAAAGTCGATACCCCGACGCTTGTGCCTGAGGACGCGTTCAGGAGAGTGCTCTCCCTCGAAAGAAAGAGGAGTGCCCGCTCCGGCCAACGTTTCGTCCTTATCCTGCTACATCTCGGCAAGGTTCTCCGTAGTGAAGGACGAGACGCAGTTCTTGAATCCATTACCGCTGCGCTGTCGCTTGCAACTCGGGAGACAGATCTGCTCGGCTGGTATAATAAGGACGAGCAAGTGGGTGTCATCTGTACCGAAATCGGGTCAGGGGGAACGAACTCCATTCTCAGTACCCTGGACTCGCGGATCGGCACGGCCCTACGTGAGAACCTTAGTCTGGAGCAGATGAACGCGATCCACCTTTCTTTCCATGTGTTTCCAGATGACTTGGACCTGGAAAACGGGGGCCGTCCGGCAGACAAGAGTCTCTATCCGGACTTAAGTCCCGAGGGCATCTCTGGCAAGTCGTCGCAAGCCATCAAGAGGAGCATCGACATCATCGGGAGCACCTTCGCTTTGGTTTTCCTTTCTCCCGTCCTGTTCATTATTGCGATCGCAATCAAGTTGACCTCGAAAGGACCCATCCTTTTCAAACAACAGCGGTTGGGGCAGTACGGAACTCGGTTTACCTTCCTGAAGTTCAGATCGATGTACTACCAAAGCGACCCAGAGATCCACCAGAATTACGTCAAGCAGTTCATTTCAGGCAGGCAAGACTTGGCGCAACCGAGTGGTCGCAAGGGCATTTTCAAGATGCAAGACGATCCTCGCATAACGCCGGTTGGGCAATTCCTGCGGAGAACCAGCTTAGACGAGTTGCCGCAATTCCTGAATGTGCTTAAGGGCGAGATGTCCCTGGTCGGACCGCGGCCTCCAATACCTTATGAAATCGAGACCTATGAACTCTGGCACCGGCGTCGGTTCCTGGAGGTAAAACCGGGAATAACAGGTTTGTGGCAGGTCGAAGGTCGAAGCAGGACAAGATTCGACGATATGGTTCGCTTGGACCTCAAGTATGCGAGGACATGGTCTCCTTGGCTGGACATCAAGATCCTCTTGCGAACCCCCACGGCCGTGCTTCGGGGAGACGGTGCTTGCTGAGGGCAGTGCACTTTTCAGAATTTAACTCTCTTGTATTGAATCACTTACAACAATAGCCTGGGGAGGTGAACATGATTCGTGTGGGCGTTATTGGATACGGTTACTGGGGTCCAAACGTTGTCAGAAATCTGCAAGCGTTGGATTCGGCCCAAGTCGTGGCCATATGCGATCGAAACCAGGCGGCACGAAACCGAGCACTTCGTGCCTACCCATGTGGGGAGGTTATTTCCGACGCAAACGAGATCTTGTGCTCCCCCGATGTCGATGCGGTGGCCATCATCACTCCCGTGTGGACACATTTCGAACTCGCCAAGGCAGCGTTGGAAAACGGCAAGCACGTGTTCGTCGAGAAGCCGTTCACCTCTACATCGGCCCAGGCTGAAACACTGATCGAGTTGGCTCAACAGCGGAACCTGAAGATCATGGTCGACCACACGTTCCTGTTTACGGGCACGGTGAAAAAGATTCGTCAACTTATCGACCAAGATGAGCTCGGCGATCTCTACTACTACGATTCCATGAGGGTCAACTTGGGACTTTTCCAACACGACATCGATGTAATCTGGGATCTCGCCCCTCATGATCTGTCCATCATGGACTATCTCATCCGCCAGGAACCTGAGGCGATCGTAGCCACCGGCGAAACGCACTTGAACGGGCATGCCGACGTGGCTTTCTTGACGATCTATTTCCCCCATCGAACCATAGCTCACATCAACGTGAACTGGCTATCGCCGGTGAAGGTCAGAACGACGCTTATCGGCGGTGAGAAGAAGATGTTGGTGTGGAATGACTTGGAAGCCGACGAGAAACTCAAGGTCTACGATCGCGGAGTACAGATAGCGAATAGCGAGGGCGTCTACGAATTGCTGGTCAGCTACCGCTCGGGAGACATGTGGGTACCCAAGATCGAGCAGACTGAAGCCCTGAAAGTTGAGTTGGGTTACTTCCTGGAGTGCATCGAGAACGATGCAACGCCCTTCAATGACGGCGTAGCTGGATTGCGTGTCGTCAAGATGTTGGAAGCAGCGACAGAATCACTGAAGCTGAGAGGGGAGACTGTTCTCGTATGAGTGAGTACCTTTGCATTGCGCCGGACGTGAGGTTAGGGAAGAACGTCAAGCTCTCAAAATTTATCAACCTTTACGGCTGCGAAATTGGAGATGAGACGAAAATCGGGGCGTTTGTGGAAATCCAGAAGGGCGCCAAGGTTGGGAAAAAATGTAAGATCTCGAGCCATACTTTTGTCTGTGAGGGTGTGACGATAGAAGACAACGTGTTCGTAGGGCACAGTGTGACGTTCATCAACGATCCCTACCCGCGCGCCACCAAGCCGGACGGGGAGTTACAGACCGATGAGGATTGGCAAGTCGAACCCACTCTGGTAAGAAAGGGTGCGTCGATTGGATCTGGGTCTACAATTCTCGCCAAGGTGACGATCGGAGAGAACGCCATCGTGGGAGCAGGCAGTGTGGTTACAAGAGATGTTCCCGCAAACACAATTGTGGCAGGGGCGCCGGCCAAGGTACTTCGCCTTCTGGAGCCAACGGTCATGGAGGTGTCAATTCGTGAATAGCTGTGGCGTCCCTTTTCTGGATCTTGTTACTCCGCATAAGCGGATAAAAGGGGAGTTGGTTAAAGTCTTTGAGCAAACCTTGGAGACGGCCGGTTTCATCGGCGGTCCAATGGTGGCTGGCTTTGAGCAGGAATTCAGCCGATTCTGCGGCACTCGAAATTGCGTCGGGGTGGGGAGCGGCACCGATGCCGTCCGATTCGCGCTCATCGCCGCAGGGGTCAAACCGGGCGACGTAGTAGTAACCGTCCCCAATACCTTTATCGCCACGACCGAAGCTATAACACAGGCGGGAGCCATACCCGACTTCGTCGACGTCGATGAGCGCACGTACAACATGGACCCCGATCAGCTTCTCAAATATCTGCAGGTTCAGTGCAGCGTCGACGGGACCACGGGCCGGGTTTGCAACCGCAAGAGCGGGAAACCGGTCACAGCCATCGTCCCCGTTCACCTTTACGGTCAACCCGCAGATATGGATTGCATCCTGGAACTCGCCGACCGATTCGGCTTAATTGTCGTAGAAGACGCCTGCCAAGCGCACGGAGCGGAGTACTACTCCCGGAAGGAGCGCGTTTGGAAGAAGGCTGGGGCGATGAGCAAAGCTGCCGCCTTCAGCTTTTATCCCGGAAAGAACCTGGGGGCTTGCGGCGAAGGTGGAGCGGTGACGACCGACGACGATGAAGTCGCTCGCCACGTGCGCATGCTCCGGGATCACGGACAGTCGCGAAAATACTATCACGACATGGAGGGATACAACGGCAGGTTAGACGCAATTCAGGCCGGAATCCTGCGCGTGAAACTCGCGCATCTGTCCGAATGGAACGAGAGTCGCCGCCATGCCGCAGTGCGCTATCGCGAGTTGTTCACAGCGGCAAATGGCCACGAGTTTCCGCCTTATGAGCCTGATTGGTCAAAACCCGTCTACCATCTCTACGTTATTCGAGTGCGAGACCGCGAAAGCCTCATCCGGCGGCTGGCAGATGAGAACATCGGCACTGGAATCCACTACCCCATACCCCTGCATCTGCAGAAAGCGTACGAAGCCTTCGGTCACAAGTTGGGGGACTTCCCCGTGGCCGAAAAGGCAGCAGCTGAAATCCTCTCATTGCCGATGTTCCCGGAATTGTCTGCTGACCAGCAGGAGCGTGTCGCCCAGGTTCTGTTGAAATTTGTTTCTGAACACACCGAATCGAAGGTGTTGGCCGCTGCCGCAAATTTGGAGTAAGCATGTTTAAGGACTTCCATCGCGTTCTCGACGCCGTTGAGAGGGGCTTTCACGATCACCGCGTGCTGGTAGTGGGAGACCTGATGTTGGATCGGTATCTCTGGGGCGCGGTCGAAAGGATCTCTCCCGAGGCACCCGTCCCAGTCGTCCGGCTCGACCACAAGAGCTGCACCGCGGGCGGAGCGTCTAATGTGGCGTTGAACCTGAGCACGCTCGGATGTAAAGTCTCTTTGGCCGGAGTGGTCGGCGAAGACGAAGACGGGCGGCAACTTCTGGAACTGATCCAATCCGCAGGCATTGAGACGAGCGCCGTTCTTTCGACCCCAGATCGGCCAACAACCTGCAAGACTCGCATTCTGGGAGGGCGGCAGCAGATGCTCCGCCTGGATGTGGAGAAGGGCGGCGAATTCAGTCTCGAGCTCCTGAGCCTACTTCTTTCCGGAATCGAGCAGAGAGTCGCGGAGTGCTCGGCTATCGTGATTTCTGACTACGGAAAAGGCCTGCTGGGCGATTCCGTCTGTCAAGCTATCATCCGTCGCGGCCGCGAGCTTTCGATACCCACTTTCGTCGACCCGAAGGGTCTGCGCTACGAAAAATACGCCACCTGCGATGTCATTTCCCCTAACCGGGTGGAACTTGCTGCCGCGACCTCCACCGACCCCGGCAACCTGGAATTGCTCTTACGAGAGGGCGAACGGCTACGTTCCAGACTTGGGGTTGGCCGACTCGTGGTCACGCTGGGGGAGTTGGGGATCGCACTGTTGGACCACACCGGTACCCACCGCTTCCCTGCCCTGGCCCGAGAAGTATTTGACGTCTCTGGTGCGGGTGATACAGTGATCGCCACCCTGAGCGCAGCCGTGGTCAGCGCTGTCGATCTGCACGACGCCATCCGGCTCGCCAACTTGGCAGCCGGCATTGTTATCCGCAAGTTGGGAACGGTCCCGATCTCCAAGGACGAAATGCTAGCCGGTCTGGCGTCGAATGGTGAGACAAGCCAGGGTGAGAAAATCTGCTCTCAGGAAGCGCTTTTGAAGCGTGTGGCGCATTGGCGCCTTGCAGGCCGGCGCATAGTCTTCACCAACGGCTGCTTTGACTTGCTTCACGTCGGACACCTGGCCATCCTCGAACAAGCCAAGCGCGAAGGAGACTACCTCGTGGTCGCTCTCAACACCGACCGCTCTGTGCGCGCTCTCAAGGGAGCCCATCGCCCTGTTATTACCGAAGACGAACGCGCCAGGCTGGTGGCGGCGTTGCCGTGCGTCGACGCCGTCGTGCTGTTTGACGAAGAAACCCCTCTGACCTTGATCCGCGCAGTGCGTCCCCATGTACTCGTTAAGGGAGGAGACTATACGGAAGACGAGGTAGTGGGCGCCAGCGACATGAAGAGTTGGGGCGGTAAGGTCACCCTAGTTCCGCTTGTGGAAGGCATGAGTACTACTGCCATCCTGAAAAAGGCATTTTCTTCCCCGCCCGAGGACTCCCGCGAACTGGTTCGACCCGCGTAAACTCTGCCTTCAATCAGTTCCCGTTCAAAACCAGGAGTGAATAAATCGGTACGCAAACATGACACCTAACGAGGCGAATTCCGTCCAATTCAGAGTGAAAGGCCGATGGATCGCTGTGCCTTCGGTGGATGTGAACGGGAAGAAGCTGATCGCCAGAGGAGGGTGGCTGAAAACAGCTTTCGTTCGCGGAGAGGAGATGGCGGAGCGTGAACTGGAGAATCCGGAGCTTTACATAAACAAGCTCAGGAGCGATGCGAAGGATGTGCTGAAGGCCGACATCTTTACGTTCACGCAAAAACTCCCTGCGACACTGCCGAAATATCCCTATCCCATGGAATGGGAGAGCGTGGCCGCCATTCACCTCGTTAACTTCAAAGAGTGGTGGGAAGGGCTCCCGCAGGAGACTCGTAAGAACGTGCGGAGATCCCAAAAACGCGGCGTCGTATTGAAGGTAAAAGACTTCGACGACAATCTGATCCAGGGAATTCGCGAGGTGAACGACGACGCCCCTTTACGGCAGGGTTTGCCAAACGCTTACTACGGGAGAAGTTTCGAGGAAACCAAGAGGCTCTATGGCGAATTCGTCGGCCGATGCGACTTTATCTGCGCCTATTACGGAGATGAGCTGGTCGGATTCCTGCATCTGATCTATCGGCGAGACGTGGCATCGATCTTGAATCTGACGACGAAACCTAGCCATTTTGACAAGAGGCCTGCCAACGCCTTGATGGCTAAGGCCGCGGAACTTTGTGAAGCAAAAGGCATCTCCCACATTACGTATGGCCTCTATAACTACGGTAACAAGCACGACCATCCGTTACGAACCTTCAAAATCCGAAACGGGTTTGGCGAAGTCCTCGTTCCCCGGTATTTCGTACCCTTGACGCGCTGGGGAAAGCTCTGCATGAAAGTGAAGGTCCATCAGGGCTTTGTCGGCGTTCTTCCGCATTCGCTAATCATCATCGCATTGAGTGCGCGTTCTTTATGGCACAGGTTTAAAGCGTTCGCGAGCCGGTGTAGCTCAATGTCAGAGCAGCCGAATCGTAATCGGCCTATGGAGCGTTCAAATCCTCCCGCCGGCTCCAGTCCTTAACTCTGGAGCAACTGTCCAGCCTGCGAATCTCATCTCCATCAAGTCTATATCGCGCTTTCCAGCTATGCCAGGTATTGTCGGTCTGATTACCCAAATGCCACGTCAATGGGCAGAGCCCCAGCTCTGTCGAATGCTGCAGACTCTCCGGCACGAGACTTTTTACAACAGCGGCATATGGATTGATGAAGATCACGGGGTTTATGCGGGCTGGGTGGCGCGCCAGGGGTCCTTTGCCGATGGCATGCCGCTCCAAAACGAGCGTGGGGACACGACCCTGGTTTTTTCGGGCGAGGAGTTTCCCGAGCCAAGCATTCTTACGACACTTCGTGACCACGGACACGCAGTTGCGCCTGAGGGACCGTCATACCTGGTGCACAGGTACGAAGACGAGCCACACTTTCCCAAAGGGCTGAACGGCCGGTTTCACGGTCTTGCGGCCGACGGCAGCCGTGGAACCGCTCTGCTTTTTAACGACCGGTTCGGTTTGCAACGGCTCTATTATCATGAAGCGAAGGAGGGTTTTTACTTTGCCGCAGAAGCCAAGGCAATTCTAAGGGTTCGTCCGGAACTGCGGACCGTCGAGCCTCGCGGGTTGGGAGAATTTGCCGTTTGCGGCTGCGTGCTCGAGAATCGGACTCTCTTCCCTGGCATCTATCTTCTGCCACCCGGCTCGGCTTGGCTTTTCCGCAACGGAATGCTCGAGAAGAAAGCCGCCTACTTCGAGCCGCGTGAATGGGAGGAGCAAGAACCACTCGAGCCTGAAGCGTATTACACTCGTCTAAGAGACACCTTCGTACATAGCCTGCCACGTTATTTCAATGGGCGTGAGCGCGTCGGTGTTTCGCTTACCGGCGGCCTGGACACCCGCATCATCATGGCTTGGCACAAGGCCCCGCCGGGCACGTTACCTTGCTATACCTTCGGCAGTATGTACCGGGACAACCAGGACGTCCGTCTGGCGCGCAAGGTGGCGAGAGTCTGCGGTCAACCCCACGAAGTTATTACCACCGGCCAGGAGTTCCTCTCTAAGTTTCCTCATTACGCGGAGCGCACAACCTACCTCACCGACGGATGTGTAGACCTTAACCGCTCGCCGGATCTCTACGTTAACGAGAAGGCTCGCGAGATAGCGCCCGTGCGGATCGTCGGAACGTATGGCAGCGAAATCCTTTTGCATGCGGTGATGTTCAAGGCGGAGGAACCTGCTCGGGGACTTTTTAGGACAGAACTCTCGACGCAGATCCGTGCCGCCAAGGAAACCTACGATGCGGCCCGACGAGTCCATCCGGTCACGTTTGTCGCATTCCGCCAGTCGCCGTGGCACCATTTTGGTGTGCTGGGCCTGGAGCAGACCCAAGTAGCCGTTCGTTCACCGTATCTCGACAATGATCTTGTCGAGACGGTGTACCGCGCTCCCGGACCCGTCGCCATCAATGAGGCCGCGAGGGTTCGGCTTATCCGGGAGGGGAACGCTTCTCTCGCCAGGCTGCGCACCGATCGCGGTATTGGCCTCGGTAGCATCTTCAGTCGCGGCCTCCACAGATTTTTGTTCAAGGCAGAATATGCTTATGACATGGGTATGCCGCAGTGGATTGCCCAACTCGACCACTTGCTCGCACCAATTCATTTAGAGCGTCTTTGGCTCGGGCGCCACAAGGTATTTCACTTCCGTGTGTGGTATCGCGACCAACTCGCCCAGTATGTCCGCGAGATGCTCCTCGACCGCCGCTCGTTGTCACGCCCCTACCTTGTGCCGGAAGCGTTACAAACGATCGTTAACGGACACCTCAGGGGCAGCCGCAACTATACTACGGAGATACACAGGCTGTTGACTCTGGAACTGGTCCACCGACTCTTTCTGGATTCGAGATGACACTCCCCATGTTCGCGGCGACGTTTTCGGGATCCGAAGCAAAGCCCTTGCCTATTGAAAAAACCCTGCGGGGGATTCTCCGCTTTGTCGACTGGCTTGATCAATACGGAGAGCTTTCCCATGATTGGCAGGGCTTTTACGCGGGCCGTTTTGGGCGATATGCTAAAGCTCTGTACTACAGGAATCCACTGCTAGGAACCTTGGCGGTTTCGCCCATGGTATTCTGCGAAGCTTTTGTTCCGTCGGCCCGCCGCGTATTCTGGAAGGCGCAGCGATTTCCAATAGCAGATGCGCACTACGCCATGGGCTTTTTATTCCTCGCGCAGCTTTTTGGAGAAGAGCAATACTACAAGCGGGCTCTCCATTTCCTGGAGGTCCTTGAACAAACACGCTGCCCGGGCTACGACCACTACTGCTGGGGATATCCTTATGACTGGGTGACCATGCGCGGTACGATCAAAGAAGGAACGCCGCTCATCACCACAGTGCCCTATGTCTACGAGGCGTTCAAGCAGGCCTATCAGTTCGACGGTGACGGAAGGTGGCTCCGCATCATGCAATCCGCCGCTCAACACGGCTGCCGGGACTACGTGGATTTTGAAACTTCCCCCACTGCTTCGACCTGTTCGTATACTCCCAAGCCGGCAGACTCGGTGGGAGTCGTCAACGCGAACGCCTACCGTGCCTTTTTCCTTACCAGCGCGGCCTTGGATTTCTCCGAGGATACGTACCGAAAGACGGCTGAAAGGAATCTAAATTTCGTTCTCGAGGCTCAGAACCCGGATGGCTCCTGGTACTATGCGAACGACGGTAGGAGAAATTTTACGGATCATTTTCACACCTGCTTCGTCCTTAAAGCACTGGCGAAAATCGAATTGCTTACCGGGGACCCCAGATGCACACGAGCAATTGAACGTGGGGTCCGCTACTACGTCGCCAGTTTGTTTGACGACCGGCATCTTCCAAAGCCCTTTTCGCGTCCCCCTCGTGTGACCGTTTATCGCCGAGAGTTGTACGACTACGCTGAATGCGTCAACTTGGCCGTTTTGCTGTGGGGCCGTTTCGTGGAACTTGAGGCTATTCTGGCCGCGGTCCTCGACGAATTATTTGAGGTATGGCAAAAGCTGGATGGCTCCTTTCGCAGCCGTCAACTTCTCATGGGATGGGACAACACCCCCATGCATCGCTGGGCCCAATCGCAAATGTTCAGAAGCCTTTGCTTCCTGCTCCACGCAAAGTCCCAGGGCCCGGCCAATCTTCTCACGGAGGAGTTCAGTGAACTCAGAGGAAAGGAGCGCTCTTGAGAGTTAGCATCTTCGGTTTAGGTTACGTAGGGGTCGTGTCGGCGGGTTGCCTCGCCCAAGGCGGGCACGAGGTGATCGGAGTCGATCGAGCCCGGACAAAGGTCGAACTGATCAACGCTGGTCGATCCCCGATCATTGAGACCGAAATAGGCGAAGTCATTGCAACGGCGGTCAGGGACGGTCGCTTGCGAGCCACTGAAGACACGGTTCGAGCCGTGCAAGATACGGAATTGTCGTTTGTCTGCGTCGGGACTCCCAGCCAGGTCAATGGCAATCTCGACTTGACGTATATTCGACGGGTGTGTGAAGAAATAGGCATGGCGCTCAGAGGCAAAGGGGCGCGTCACACGGTCGTCATCCGCAGTACGATCTTACCGGGAACGATGCGCAGGGTAGTTATCCCGGTGCTCGAAGAATACTCGGGGAAGCGGGCGGGCCTCGGCTTCAACGTGTGCAACAACCCAGAGTTCCTGCGCGAAGGCTCAGCTGTAATGGACTTCACTTTTCCTGCCAAGACGGTTATCGGGGAACTAGAACCGGGCAGCGGCGACTTGCTGGTCGAACTCTACTCTAAACTCCAGGCGCCGCTGATCAGGACCGACCTGGAAACCGCCGAGATGATCAAGTACATCGACAACGGCTGGCATGCTCTCAAGATCGGCTTCGCCAATGAGATCGGAAATCTCTGCTCATCCCTTTCCGTGGATGCCCATAAAGCGATGGAGATTTTTTGCTTAGACACCAAGCTCAATATCTCGCCGGCCTACCTTTCGCCGGGCTTTGCCTTCGGAGGTTCGTGCTTGCCCAAGGACCTTCGGGCTCTGTCTTACGCCGGCAAGTCGCGTGATTTGGAATTGCCCATCCTGAATTCGATTCTGCGCAGCAATGAACTCCAAATCAGCCGGGGCTTGCAGCGCATTGTGCAGACGGGGCATACTCGCATTGGAATCCTGGGCTTCAGCTTCAAGGCAGGGACAGACGATCTCCGGGAAAGCCCGATAATTGAAATCATCGAACGACTCGCCGGCAAGGGATATGATCTGCGCATTTATGATAGGAATGTGCAGCTTGCAAAACTGGTGGGCGCAAATCGCGATTTCATTCTGAACCATATACCGCACATATCCAAATTGATGGTTGACGATGTTGAAGCAGTGCTAAGGCACGGCGAGACTATCGTGATTGGGAACAAGGATCCGGAGTTTGCATCTGTTTCGGAACGCCTGCACGAAGGCCAGTGTGTAGTGGATCTGGCGCGTCTCTCGGACTGCGCGAATGGCCATGTTAGAAGCGCAGCCGTTTGCCTATAAGGAACCGCAACTTCTCCTGTGAAGCGTAGAGTCCTCATCATCGTGGAAAACGGACCGGTCCCGTCTGATCCCCGCGTCTTTAACGAGGCCCGTTCGCTGCACGCTAATGGATTTGAGGTGACAGTTCTGTGCCCCCGGCGTAGCAACTGCCGTCAAGCCTATGAGGTGATCGAGGGAATTCGTATCTATAGACACCCCATGCCTAGAGAGGCTGACACGGCCCTCAGTTATCTCTGGGAATACGCCTGTGGACTTTTCTGGGAGTTCCTGTACACGTGCTGGATCTACCTCAGACACGGATTTGACGTCATTCAGGGCTGCAATCCCCCAGACGATATCTTTTTGATTGCTCTGCCTTTCAAAGTCCTGGGGATCAAGTACATTTTCGACCATCATGATGCGACTCCAGAATTATACCTCTCCAAGTACGGAAAGAGAGGCTTTCTTTACAGCCTCCTTCTCTGGCTGGAGAAGATGACCTACCGCTTGAGCGACGCAGTTATGGCAACGAACAATAGCTATAAGGAACTGGCCATCACCCGAGGCCGTGTGGCTCCGGACAAGGTATTCGTTGTCCGCAACGGACCAGAACCCCGAACTTTCAAGGCCGTTCCGCCGAATCCCGCACTCAAAGATGGTAAACGATACCTCATCGGTTACGTAGGGGTCATGAATGTCCAGGATGGCCTGGACATCCTTATCGATGTTGCACAATATATCAAGAATCTCGGAAGACAAGATATCCGCTTTGTCTGTGTCGGCTCCGGACCAGAACTGGAAACGCTGCGCGAGATCGTTGTGGAGAAGGATCTAGTGGGCACGATACATTTTACCGGTAGAGTTTCGGATCAGGAGCTACTCGAGATCCTATCAACTGCGGAGGTATGTGTTAATCCGGACCGCCCGTGCGAGATGAATGACATCTCTACGATGATCAAGATCATGGAGTATATGGCGCTGAGCAAGCCGATCGTCCAATTCGACTCTAAGGAAGGCAAGTTTAGCGCGCAAGAGGCGTCGCTGTATGCTGATCGACATGATCGAGAGGCCGATTTCGCCAAGAAGGTTCTCTGGTTGCTCGATAGGCCGGAGGAACGAAAAAGGATGGGAGAATTCGGAAGAAGGCGCATCGAGAAGGAACTGGCGTGGGAGTATTCTGTTCAGCACCTCCTCGCTGCCTACGAGAGGGTCTTCAGTAAGCGACAGCCTACGAGGGATATGGCCGCTCCCAATGCCGGACGTGAAACCCCTCAGAGTCGCGTGCCGGCTGCGATTCACTCCAGAGTGGGCAAGCAGCAGTGAAACAAGAACTCAGGGGCCAAGTCCGGCCGCACATGTCGTACGTGCTAATCACTCCAGCTCGAAATGAAGCTGCGTTCATCGAGAAGACGCTGGAGTCCGTAATTCACCAAACCCTGCTTCCCGCCAAGTGGGTGATAGTTGATGACGGATCGACGGACCGGACGGCCGAGATCATCAGCCAGTATCTCGGCCACTACCCTTGGATCGAAATGGTTCAGATGCCTCAAAGGCGCGACCGCAGCTTTGCCGCCAAAGTGCAAGCTTTCAACGCCGGCTACGAGCGAGTTAAGGGCCTGGCTTTCGGCATTATCGGCAACTTGGACGCCGATATCTCCTTTGAAAAGGATCATTTCGAGTTTCTTGTTGGCCGATTTGCCCAAGACCCTTCCCTCGGTGTGGCCGGGACAATTTTCCGGGAGGAAGGCTACAGCTCTGAAACCGACAGTTTCGAAGGGCGTAAGCATGTTGCGGGGCAGTGCCAGTTGTTCCGGAGGCGGTGCTGGGAGGAAATCGGCGGCTATATTCCACACCGAGCCGGGGGAATTGACTGGATAGCGGTGATCACCGCCCGCATGAAAGGTTGGAAAACCGAATCGTTCCGAGAGAGGTCGTTCTTTCATCACCGGCAACTGGGAACCGCCGAGCGCACTGTCATTTCCTCGTTGTTTTCTTATGGCGAAAAGGACTACTACATGGGTGGGCACCCTGTTTGGGAACTTTTCCGAGCTGGCTACAGGGCTGCGAAACGGCCGTATATCATCGGCGGCGTCGCCCTGGGACTTGGCTATTGCTGGGCGCTCATGTGTCGCAGGCCTCGGCCAGTCTCACGGGAGTTCATGGAATTCCACCGCAAGGAACAGATGGCCAAGCTCAAGGCCATCCTCAAGTCTCTCTTGCGATTCAAGCGGATCGATAGCTTCAGCGTAGCGCGAAGTTAACGCGGCGTTGGCTACTAGCGTGACCGTATGTGCGGTATTTGCGGCCAGTATAATTTCGGCTACCCGGATCCCGTTCAGCGCCGGGACGTCGAAGCGATGACTCAAACCCTCGTCCATCGAGGCCCCGACGACGAGGGGTATTACATCGCCGGACCCCTGGGATTTGGCTTCCGCAGGCTCTCAATCATTGATCTTGGAGGCGGTCACCAGCCCATGTCGGATCGCGAAGAGTCTGTCTGGGTAGTCTTCAACGGCGAGATTTATAACTTCCCGGAAGTGCGCCGTGAACTGGAAGGCTACGGTCATGTCTTCCGCACGAACTCTGACACTGAGGTCATCATCCACGGCTACAAGCAGTGGGGGGATGACGTGCTCAACCACCTCAACGGCATGTTCGGTCTGGCCATTTGGGATGTACGGAAACAGCGCTTAATCCTGGCGCGCGATCCCTTCGGGATCAAGCTCCTCTATTACAGAATCCTTGGGAATCGCTTGTATTTCGGCTCAGAGATGCGCGCCATTCGCGCCACGATGCAGGACCGGGCCGAAATCGATCCCGTGTCATTGAATCTCTTCCTTCGCTACCGCTTCACACCTTCGCCTTATACGATACTGAAGGGCGTGCGGAAGCTCGCTCCAGGCACCAAGCTGACCGTCCAAAACGGCTCCTCTCAGATAACCCGATGGTACCAATTCAAGCCCGTCCCTTTCTCACCCGAGAAGTCACCCGGCGAAGCTAGTGAAGAGCTACTGGAACTCTACAAACAAGCCATCCGACGGCAACTCATCAGCGATGTACCGGTGGGCCTGCTGTTAAGCGGAGGAATCGATTCCGGCTTGCTGCTTGCCTTGATGAACCTCAACGGAAGTTCGTGGCCGACGTACACCGTAGGATACGGCTTGAGCTACGCTGACGATGAATTAGCGGATGCCACTGACACCGCTCGCATTTTGGGCTCGAAGCACACCAGCGTCCTGCTTTCGAGATCCACCTTTGAGAAAGCGCTGCCCAAGATTGTTGCTGCCCTCGAGGAACCTATCGCGGCTTCCTCGATTGTCCCCATGTATTTCGTATGCCAGCGAGCCCGTCGCGACGTCAAAGTCGCGCTGGTCGGCCAGGGGCCGGACGAGTTGTTTGGTGGCTACCGTCGGCATCTTGGTGTTCGCTATGGGGACTTGTGGGCTCGGATGCCCCGTTGGATGCGCAAACCTCTGGCCTCTGCCGTCGCCGCCCTGCCGAGAAATGCGACCTTGAAGCGCGGCGTTTACTCTTTGGCGATACCTGACCGGATGCGCAGGTATCAGCACGTTCTCTCGATCCTGCCAGGAGCCCAGGTGGATGACCTGTTCCAGGACGGGCTTCGGGATGCGTGTTCCGGTGACACCATACTGGAATGCTGGGCGGACATGACCGACCTCATGAGCGAAACAGATGAGCTCGGAGGACTCCAATTCCTGGAGATGCGATCCACTCTTCCGGACGAACTGCTCATGTACGCAGACAAGCTCTCCATGGCTCACAGCCTCGAGCTTCGCGTGCCCTATGTGGATAAAGAGATTGTCGAATACGTCGAACGCCTGCCGGCGACGCTGAAAGTAAGGAATGGTTCGGGGAAATGGTTACACCGCCTGGTGTCCGAGAGTTACCTCCCCAGCGCGATTTTAAGACGGCCAAAACGCGGCTTCGCGGTCAATGTCGTGGATGAGTGGTTCCGTTCTACCATCGACAGCAAGATGACTGCTACCTTTCTCGACGCCAGCTCTAGGATCTATCAATACCTCCGCATGGATAGGGTGCGCGAACTTTTCGAGCAACACACATCCGGCCGTCAGGACAATCATAAAATTCTGTTCAGTCTCATCGTTTTTGAAGAATGGCTGCGAGCGCATGTCGTCCCGTCGCAGCGCTGAGCTAGCCGGGGTTCCTCTCGATTCAAACCGAACATTGAAACCGAACTAGGTGGAGGGAAATTCTCGAATGAAAAGCGCAGTAGTTAGCCAAGATGCCTCAACATTGAGCGCCAGATTTCACGAGCAATACAGCGCCGAGGAGACAGTTCGCAAGTACATCCGGGATACAGCGGGTCATGGGATCAGCTATCTGCTGGAGCACGAATACGGAAACATTTACCTCGACTGCATCAAGCGGTACGTGCCGGGGTCGAGACTACAAGCGGGTGTCCGCGTGTGGGAATTCGGCTGCGGCGGGGGCATGAATCTTCTGCACCTCGTTTCGCTATTGAGACGACGGGGAACAAAAGTGGATTTTGCCTGCGGCACGGATTTCTCCGAAGCGCTCATCGCGGCGGCCCGAAACGAAGCCAGTAAATGCGCAGCAGATCGACTCAACAACGTGCAGTTTGCGGTCGCAAGGAATGAACGTCTTGCTGCGGAAGGTGCGAAAGGACTGGGTGTGGATAAGGACAGCCTACTCGGTTCGTTTGACCTCATCTTTGGCGTGAACACCATTCGATACTCCTATCGGCTGAATAATGTTGACCTGTGCGTCGAAGACATTTGGAGACTGTTGAAAGAGGGTGGTGTCTGCGTAATCATCGACATGAACAACAGGTTTCCGGCCTTTCGCAGCCGGCTTCGAGAGCGGCCCCGAAATGGTGACATATCCACCTATCTGCCCACGCTCGATGAATATGCTCGTCCCTTTTCTTCCGCCGGATTCGAGGTGCTCAAGAAAACGAACTTCTGCTGGATACCGCATTCAGCGGGACCCAGATTGACCGCCGCGATGCGGGCTTTAACCCCTATCTTGAACACTCTGGCCCGGAGTCGCGCGATGCGGTCCCTGGTCATCTCAAGAAAAATCAGCCGTGTCTCACGGTAGCCCGCCGACCAGGAACCCCTAACCCTCATGCCCGGACCAAACGGTTCTACCGCTTTTGACTCGGCTCAGCCGATCAGCGCACTGCTGCTTGGGGGCGAACACATCAGCGCTGAAGAAAGGAATGTGGCGTCGCTGCTCGATTTCTTCGCTATCCCCCGGAGAACCGTGGTGGCACGCGATGGGCCTGTAGACGAATGCGAAGGAAGATATGCAATTGTGGGCTCAGCGGATCGCATACTTGAAGCCATCGAGGGCGCCCAGAATCGAGATGAAAGGCTACCGGCTTGGATCGCCAAAGCTAGAACGGTCTACGTCCACGGTTACCAGGATGACGCCCGCTCGACGAGGCTCCTTCGCTTACTAACTCGAGAGCCCCAAGCGAACTTGAGGTCAATTCAAGCGGCCCAAACGACGATGACAGTCGCCGCGGACTGTCCTGAAATGTGTGGGCCCATGTCCGGGATGCAAGTGCCAGTCACGCTGCGCGCTCCGGGTTATGTCTGCGACATTGGTCGCGGAGTTGCACCTTTCCAAAGCATCATTCGGGCCGATGAGGGAGAGCTCTTTTTTGCAGTTACCTACGCGGGGACGCGCTTCTTCATGAATACGTGGGGCAGCACGGTGGACATTAGCTCTCTCTCCACTGAGTACTTTGACGTGAAAAGTTTCTTTGGGGAAGCGGTTCCCTCCGTGTTTTATCTCAAATGGGCCTTCCATGATCCAGGTTCGTGCCGGAATGAGACCAATGCCTGCCTGATTGTCGACGATCCTCCGCTCAAACGGCGCTACGGATTCCTGAGTTTCCGGGAAGCATTGGATTTGATGGACCGTCACAACTTTGATACTACAATCGGACTTATCCCTTGGAATTGGCGACGTGCCCATCCCCGTACGGTGAGCCTCTTCCGGAGCCGTCGCGAGCGATTCTCACTAGTGTTCCACGGCTGCGACCACACGGCAGGCGAGTTCGCCGTGCAGTCCCCTGCCCTTTTGAACTGGAAAATCCGAACCGCAACCCAAAGAATGGAGAGTTTCCAGAGAAGAACCTCCGTCGAAGTAGGCCGCGTGATGGTCTTTCCGCAAGGAAAGTTTTCCCCCGAGACTGGTCGCGCGTTGAAGCTCAACGGTTTCATTGCAGCCGTGAACACCGAGGTAGCGCCCGTTCAGCGCGAGGCCAACAAAACTCAAATTGCAGATCTCTGGAGCATGGCTATCATGAAGTACGGGACCTTCCCTATCTTCACCCGCCGTTATTTCGCTCACGGGATCGAGAACTTTGCTTTCGACGGGCTTTTGGGCAAACCTTGCTTGATCGCCGCGCACCACGACGTCTTCAGGGATCACGGGCGCAACCTCGTCGATTTCGTTGGACGACTGAATTCGCTGCAGTGGACACTGGTCTGGCGGCCGCTGAACGAGGCCCTCCGTCGTAGCTTCACATTTCGTTGCCTCGCTGATGGCACAAGTCTTATCCGCATGTTCGCCGCAAGCCTGATGGTGACGAATCCAGAACCTCAAGCGCGGAGGATGCTGCTTCTGAAAGAGGAGGATGACCCGGATTGCGTCCAGGCGGTGTACGTAAATCAGACGCCGGTTAATTTCAGAGTAGAGGGCGGATACCTCCAGGTTCGGCTCAATGTGTTTCCAGGTGAGGCAGTTGCGGTTCGTGTCGCTTACCGAGACCTTTCAGCGCCTAATGCGGCCGAAGACCCCCACGAAGACAAATTCAAAATAGCAGCCAGGCGCTACCTCTCGGAATTTCGAGACAACTACCTATCTCGGAGCGATCTCCTTTACCGGTGCGCAAAGTGGCTCAAACACCTCATGAGGTGATATCCCGACTTCTACCGGCGCCTGTTTCTTGTTTGTAACTTTGGCTGCAGATCCAGCTAAGCGCTTCGCCGTCAGACGACGTATGCAAAAGGGAGATCGAATTACTCCTGGACATGGCCGGAAGGGAAGCAGACGCAATACAGCAACCGAAAACTGAAGGACAAGCTTGGGTGGGCACCCAAAGTGCCCACAAGGGAAGCAATGGAGCGTTACTTTCAGCGCTGTAGGCAGGGCAAACAGCATGCTTAGAGTTGCTATCGTGGGTTGCGGTAGGATTGCGGGGACCCACGTGGCGCTGGTCCAGAAGATGGTGGGGTGCGAGATCGTAGGCGTCTGCGATCGCCAACTGTCGACGGCCAAACAGCTCTACGAGCGATTCAGCGTTAAAGGGTATTTCTCCAATCTGGATGAACTCGTAAGCAAGGCACGACCGGACGTTATCCACATCACCACACCGCCGGCCGGTCACTTTGATGTCGCCAAATTCTGTCTCGAACACGGCTGCCACATCTACGTCGAGAAGCCTTTCACACTTGATGCCGAGGAAGCTCAGCAACTCGTCGACTTGGCCACCGCCAAGGGACTCAAGTTGACCGTGGGCCACAACCTCCAATTCAGCCATGTCGCCCGGCGCATGCGAGCGCTCGTGGAAAGCGGGTATCTCGGTGGTGATCCCGTTCACATGGAAAGTCACTACAGCTACAATCTCCGGGATCCCAAATATGCGCGAGCCGTGCTGGACGACAAGCATCATTGGGTCCGCAGTTTACCGGGAGGGTTGCTCCAAAACATTATCAGTCACGGAATCGCGAGAATTGCTGAATTCCTCAGCAACGATTCACTTCAAGTGGTTGCCTACGGTTTTGTAAGCCCGTATCTCAAGAGCATAGGCGAAACCGGGATCGTCGACGAACTCCGCGCCATAATCTGCGATGGGAAGCAATCCACGGCCTATTTTACTTTCTCTTCCCAGATTCGGCCCTCGATCCATCAGTTTCGAGTCTATGGCCCCAAGAACGGCCTCATGCTCGATCAAGATCACGAAGTCCTGATCAGTCTTCGCGGTGCCAAGTTCAAGAGCTACGCTGACAATTTCATTCCCCCGGTGCTATTTGCGAAACAGTACCTCGGAAACCTGAGCAAAAACATGCGACTGTTCCTGAGGCGTGATTTTCACGCGAATTCAGGTATGAAGTATCTCATCGAGGCATTTTACCGTTCCATCCGCGAGAACGCCGCCCTGCCCATTCCCCATCGCGAGATTCTCCTCACCGCCCGAATCATGGACGCCATCTTTGATCAGCTCAAGACCGCGCCGCCTCAGGACTGTTGGGCTCTCCGACCGTAACCTGTGAGGTGGAGAATAATTGCCCCGGACGGAGCCGCCAAGGGCAGAATGCATGGCATGCTTCGTGAAGTTCATCGGGCCGGTTCACGCGCGACAATAATGAAATGACGACTAGGGGACTACGCCATAAGGATGGGTGAAAAGAATAAGGTGGGCACTGCTATTGTGGGGTGTGGGAACGTGGCAGCGTACTACTGCACCACGATACCCCGGCACACCATCCTGCGACTTGCCGGCGTAATGGATCAGGAGGGTAGACGTGCTGACTCCTATTCGTCCTATTATTCGGTTCCGAAGTACGAATCGCTCGACGACTTACTCAATGACCAGGGCGTCGAACTGGTGCTCAATCTGACCAATCCGAAGAGCCATTTTCCTGTCTCGAAGGCCTGTCTCGAGGCCGGGAAACACGTCTACTCGGAGAAACCCCTCGCGCTGTCCTTTGGTGAGGCGCAGCAGCTTGTCAAGCTCGCCGGACAAAAAGGGCTATACATTGCCTCCGCACCGTCGCGCCTGTTGGCAGAAACTGCGCAGACAATGTGGAAAGCACTCCAGGAAAAAGCGATCGGCACAGTTCATGCAATCTACGCAGAAATGGATGGCGGGCTGATTTACCGTTCGCGATATAAGGAATGGATCAATGAAGTGGGAATGCCTTGGCCATATAAGGACGAATTTGAGGTCGGATGCACGATCGAGCATGCTGGGTACACTGTATCGTGGTTGTCGGCCTACTTCGGCCCGGTCGAAAGTCTGACAGGGTTCGGAACGTGTCAGATCCATGACCTACAGACTGATGTGAACCCTGAGGTCCTTCCACCGGATCTGACGGTTGCATGTATGAAGTTCAAATCGGGTCCTGTTGCCCGGTTAACAACCAGTTGGATCGCGCCCGCGAATCATTCAATTCGGATATTTGGCGATACCGGTGTCCTCAGCACTGGCGATATCTGGCAGCCCAGATCTCCCGTGTACATCACACGGAGCCTCAGCATGCGCTTTGGTCCCAAGAGTATCTCGATCCCGTGGAAGAAGAAATACCCCCTGGCGACTCCACCTGGACGGGCGCTTACGGCAAATCCCCGCGGGACGGTCATGCGCTCGCCTCGCGGTGTCGCCCGGGCCCTACGTGCCAGGTTCCTCCACCTCAGAAAGCGGGTGGACTTCTGTCTGGGGCCAGCCGAAGTCGCAAGTGCCCTTCGGGAGAGCCGGCCCTGCAGGCTGTCTCCAGAGTATTGCCTGCACAACACCGAGGTCGTGCTGGCGATCCATAATTCGCTCGAGACCGGGTCCAGCCACAAAATCACAACATCCTTCGCTTCCATGGGGCCTTTGCCCTGGGCACTCCCTCAGATTACCCGTGGCTAACTGCCCGCTGGGCGCGGCCCTCCGAAGTTGTGGAAAAACTCGAAACCTGTTCTGCTGAGACGCAGTCGTTCTGACCAAGCAGTCGCGGGAGAATAATGACACGCCAACGGCTCAGGATGACAAGACAGCGATTTTTTCGTGTCCTCTCTGGGGATGGTGACGCGCTACCGTGACCGCACTGGGGCGCGCGCAGTGATGCAGGATCAAGTGATGAAAATGGAGAATCGACCAGCGGAGCTAATCCCTGAAAACTTGGAATTCGTGGCCCAAGCTCCGGAGTTTTCCGTCATTGTGCCCACGTTCAATGAACGGGAAAACGTGCCGGAAGTGGTCCAGAGGCTTGAGGCTTGCCTCAACGGCAAGGGGTGGGAGGTTATCTTCGTCGATGACGACTCGCCCGACGGAACGGCGGCACGAGTGCGCGAGATCGCCTGCAGGAATCCCCGCGTACGCTGCCTACAGCGTATCGGCCGCCGCGGGCTTTCCTCGGCCTGCGTCGAAGGAATGCTCGCGAGTTCGGCGCCCTTCCTCGCCGTCATGGATGCTGATTGCCAGCATGACGAAAGGGTGCTACCTCGGATGTTGGATATTCTGAAATCAGGAGATGCCGACATTGTCGTAGGGAGCCGATATATCAATGGGGGCGGGATTGGGTCGTGGGGGTCGTCTCGGGCCAAAATGAGCCGCTTCGCTACCCGTCTGAGCCGCGCGGTAATCAAGAAGGACCTATCGGACCCCATGAGTGGCTTTTTTGCTATGCGCCGAAACGTTCTAGAACTCGCCGTGCGGGACCTTTCAAATATCGGGTTTAAGATTCTTTTGGATCTCGTTGCCTCGTCCCCCCAACCGCTGCGTTTAAAGGAAACACCATACACATTTCGCGATCGACACGCGGGGCAGAGCAAGCTCGACAGCCAAGCGATGTGGGGCTACGTCATGTTGCTCGCGGACAAGCTCATTGGGCATATCCTACCAGTGCGATTCGTGGCCTTCGCCTTGGTGGGGGCGGTAGGAGTTCTTGTCCACTTCGCTGTATTGTCAACCCTGTTTCGAGTGATGGCGGCACCTTTCCACTTCAGCCAGGCGGCCGCCACCATAGCAGCAATGGTGGGAAACTTCGTACTGAACAACGCCCTGACTTACAGGGATATGCGGCTGAAGGGGTGGCAATGGATTAAGGGCTTGGCCTCCTTCGCGCTCTCATGCTCGCTCGGCGCGCTTGCCAACGTTGGCATCGCGTCCTATCTCTTCAGGCGCGATACCTCCTGGGCCGTGGCCGCGCTGGCGGGGATCGCGGTAGGCGCGGTGTGGAATTACGCTGTGACATCTTTTTACACTTGGAGCAAGGAAGGGCGGGGGCCCCGCAACTGACCACCGGCGATGCTGTACATGGGCATGACCGTATGGAAGCAACTCAAGAAAGCGGAGTAGCCATGACCTCGGAGGCGCCCAGCCTATTGGGCGAAAACCTCGACGGCCGGTCCGTATTTCTCATCCTCTGCATCGCGTTGCTGATCAATGTTGGAATCCTCTTCGAGGCGTTGCCGGTCCTCACCGGATTCTTGTCCCCGAGGTACAGCCTCCACTTCCAGGACCTCTACGATCTGATCGCCAGCAACTTGGCTAGCGGGAATGGATACCGCATCGAACCAGACATGGGCAGGACGATGATGAGGGAGCCGGGATACCCCTTGATCCTTGCCATGGTATTCAAAATCGCGGGCTACCACATCGAAGCGGCCCGATTCGCCAATCTGTTGCTTGCGTTTGGGAGTGGTCTGGTTGTGATGCGTTTGGCCCGTAAGATAGCGGGCGACAAGACGACCGCTGTACTGGCCGCTTTGCTGTTTCTATCTTATCCGGGCACGCTCATTGCTGAAGCTCGGGGAGGAGTTGAAATTGCCTTCATTTTCGGCGTGGTCTTGTTCATGCTTTTTCTCTATCAGGCGATCGAAAAAGGAAGCCTGTGGCACTACTTTGTTGCCGGCATGTTCATCGGCGCAGCCACGCTCGTCAGAAGTGAGGTGTTGCCATTTCCGCTTCTCTTCTTCGTATATCTACTTCTAACGGCAAACGGGGCAGCCGATCGGCTGAAGGCCATTGCAAGAACTTCGGTTCTTTGTCTTGGATTGGCATTGGTCATTTCGCCCTGGGCAGTTCGTAATTACATGCTGACGAAGGATCTCGTACCGACCGCAAGCGTTGCGGGAGTGGCTGCCCAGGAAGGGCTCTACGCCTGCCAACACCTGTCATCAGGTCGGGACTTTTGGGCCGTACAGATGGATGCCGGGACGGAGCGCGGGGAGTTGGCTAGCCGACTCGGTATTCCCTTTGTTGGGCGCTGGTACTACCAGTTCTTCTACAACCCCACGGACGAATTGACTTTCAGCAGACTCCTTCTTAAGAGGACTGCAGCCGCATACCGCAAAGACCCCATGCTCCTGGCGAGGTGCGGTGGTCAGAACGTGATGTTCAACTTTTGGTTCCTGGGAAAAACCCGGCAGGCGACTTGGCTGAACATGGCTGTACAGGTGCCTCTCCTGCTTCTGGGCCTGGGCGGCGTTGTGCTACTCTGGCGACGCGGCCTCTCGCGGAAAATAGGGCCAATGTTGACGTTCTTGGTGTTTGTTCCAGCAGTTCATGCACCCATTATCGCGCATGCGCGTCACTGCATGGCACTTGTGCCATTCCTGTCGATTCTTGCCAGTGTCTCAATCGTCTCGGTCGCGAATACTTGGAGAGGACAAGTGCCAAGGCAGCCGGCGGCGGCCTGACCTTCCACCCGCAAGAGGCGGTCACCGTTCCATCCTCAAGGCAGCGCAGGAGCCGAACCAACCCAGTGCCTGAACAGCGGTCAGCGTAATCAGGACGACGGATAAACACAATGGATTCATCGGTTGCGCTTGTCGCTTACGCCATTGGTATTGCGGGCCTATTCATCCTCGATCGTGACACCTCCGAACGCCCTTCGAAAGCCCTCTGGCTGCCGGTGATCTGGCTTTGGATCAACGGATCCAGGCCTCTCTCGTTTTGGCTCGGGATGAGCATGCCACGCGAAATCCCAGGCCAACTTCCTCCTACCAGTTTGCTCGACCAGCTTGTTGCAGCGACCTTAATGTTTTTGGGCGTAATCGTTGTGCTGCGTCGCCGCCGAGAGGCGATAAGTCTGCTACGAACCTGTTGGCCTATAGTATTCTATTTCTCGATCTGTCTTTTAAGCCTGCTTTGGTCGGATTTTCCTGTTTGGGGCTTCAAGCGGTGGATCAGGGCTCTGGGTGATTTGCTAATGGTCCTGGTCGTCGCGACCGATGCCCAGCCGACCAAAGCGTTTGGCCGCCTTCTCTCACGTGTGGGTTTTGTTCTCCTGCCTGCATCAGTCCTGTTGATCAAGTACTACCCCAATCTAGGCACGGGCTATGATGAATGGGGACATCAGATGCGTACCGGGGTAACGACCAACAAGAACATGCTCGGCGTTCTGGCTTATCCCATCGCCCTGGGAGTGTTGTGGCACGTGCTCAGCCTTTTCCACGACAAGAAGCAGCCCGCCCGGAAGCGGAGGCTACTGGCGCAGTGTGTTCTGCTCTGTTTTGCGGTGTCGGTATTAAACATAGCCGACTCGGCCACATCCTTGGCGTGTTTCGTCCTCGGCGCGGGGTTGATGCTTCTTACTCGTCTGCGGCTAATCAGGCGGATCCCTGCTGCCGTGCATGCACTCGTTCTGACCATTCTACTTAGCGGCGGCCTGCTTGCCCTCCTCGGCGGTCAGGCGCAAGCCCTGAATGCCATGGGGAGGAAGGCAGATCTTACGGGGCGTACGGAGATCTGGCCCATTCTGATAGCTGCGGCTCCAGACCCAATTCTTGGCGCCGGCTTTGAAACCTTCTGGGTCGGACCGCGCGTCGCATATCTCGCCAGCGTAATTCCCGGTGGTGCCAACGAGGCACATAATGGTTATATTGAGATTTACTTGAATTTGGGCTGGGTGGGCATTGGTCTGATCGCGCTGATCCTATTGCAGGGATATCGCACGACTGCCAGGGCTTTTCGTCGCGATCCAGCATTAGGCGGACTACTGGTAGCCTACGTAGTCACGGCAGCAGTATACAACATCACCGAAGCTGGATTTAGGATGCTTGACCCGCTGTGGTTTTTCCTTCTGCTTTCCCTTGTAGCTGCCAGCCGGCTACGCCACGCCGGCGACGGCTCCTTGCGGTCACGGCAAGGACTCCCCACTGCAGCCCCGACAGTGGTTGAAAGCGATGCTCCCGATTCCAACGTGGCTTGAATGAACGGTCGAATCGCCTAGTGTCCCGGCAGTCAAGAGCGCGGTTCAGTGACCAATCGCCTGGACGTTCGTCGGAGGGGCAACGTTACCAGGACTTGTCTGGGTCAGCGGATGTGGATAGGCATAGGGTGTATAGAAGGCCGTCCAGGTATTAGTGGCAGTGCAAACAAAAAACTCCCCCTGGCCGAATGCGTTCCCGCTCTGGTTCCAGCCACCCTGATCCGTGGCCCAGTAGCCAACATAGGGAGTGCAGGCGGACGGTCGGTTTGCCAGCGTGCCCTGCCCGATGCCAACAGTACCGTTGAATGTCGTCGACGGCTCGCTGTAATTGGGTAACTGGAGGTAATAATCGCGGTTCTCAACGGTGGCACCCGTGGTGTTTGCCCAGTACACGTTAGCTTGTCCGCTCACCGGATTGAAGGTGTTGTCCCAAAGGTAGTAGGGCTCCGAGGCTTGAGTTGGCCACTGACCATTATAAGTGCTGCACCCTAAGGTTTGGTCGCACTTGTTGGGAAACTCGCCGGTCAGAAGGTCGCCTTTACCTCGTCCTGGCTGGTCAACACAGGGATAGCCTGTGGTGCTTGAGGTATTGTGGTCCCAAGCGGAGGTGGCGCCGCTGATTTGATTACCGCAGTAGCCCCATCCGCTTGGGGGAGGCTGCTCTGTGTACGTTGCCTGTTCATGCCTGGAGTTGGCTTCGTTGACCACAGCTTTCTGGCCAGTAAAGATGTTGCCCCAGATCAGCCCCGTACCGGATTCTACCTGCAGGAACGCATAGTTGTTGGTCGCGCCCGAGGAGTCCCAGTTGTCGTTATTTCCGTAGATTTCCTCCGCGCGGCAGCCGCGCCCATCCCCGCCGCTTCCGGTGCCGTGCGTGTAGGGAACCATGTGATAGCCGATGGTGTTGAAGCGGTCCACGTAGCGCCCTCCAGAACCGCAGTCCTCGACAAGCTGATAAGCCGCAGAGGGGGCGGAGTCGAAGAAGTTTTGTTCCAGAAAAATGAACTCTTGCGAGCCGAAGTGCGGGCCGTCTGCCCACGATCCATCGCCGTCGATGTCGGACGCACCGTTCCACAGCTTGCCGTTCTCCATCTTGAACATATTGTCGTCGGTGTTGATGGTGTGGAAGATGTTGTGGTCGAATACGCCGTAAATCTGGTCGTTCACGCCTATGCCTACTGCCGTGAGACCGTACACATGATTGTGGTCAAAGCGGATTCCAGGATTGGTCGAAGGCGTGAATGGATAGATCAAGCTGAACGCCAAAACCCCGTTGTAGGACTTGTTGGCTGTCGCCCCGACGCTCGTGATGCTGAGCCCGGTCATGCGGAACTCGCCGGTCGATGGCGCATAAACGAGTATTACCGACTGGTCGCCTACGCTCGACCGGTTGATATTGTCCGTGATGATCGTATTGTCCGTGCAGGACAAATTGTTGGACGCGGGGTCGCCGCTGCCTGTGCAGACCGTTTGCCCCTCAATAGTCGTGACCACGCTGCTGCTGGAGGCCGCGGGAACCGTAACTGGAAGTTGAGAGGTCCATGTGCAGTTGCCGGAGGGAATGATGATCGTATCGCCCGCCGCTAGTGTATGCGTTGGGCCATTGATGACCGCATTCACGTCGCTATAATTGCAAGACGCGGCCGTGTGAGTATTCTGAGCCCCTGCACTGGCAGCGAAGAAAAGACCCAAAGCAAGACCAAATAAAGTACCCTTTATGATTCGCATCATGAACGCTCTTCCCCCTTATTAAAAAGAAAACTGATTTTCGGAGACTGTATACCCGACGGCCTCGGCTCACTATCGCAGAGCCGATGCGATCCTTTCACTTGCTAAGCGCTGGGCGCTCGCCTTAAGGCGTCCCCCACGACATAACAAAGCTTAATATCGGCCAAAAGAGCAGAGGTGTCAACGGTACTAAGGTACCGGCGGTTGGTTTCTCTGGCGTCAAGGCCCATCCACCGATCGCGAGGGGTCAATGGGGACGAAGAGTCTGTGAATTCTGATTCTCAACTCCCGCTCCAGGAAATGCGTATCATACGGCCACTCGGCACGCGGGCCTGTCAGTTGCGCCTTCGGTGACGCCGCGTTTAGCCGCGAGACTCGGAAGTCCACCGATCTCAGTATTGAAGGTCCCAGGCTCCATCCAAGTGGCAGAGGCCGGAGCTTTGAGCGGCCAAAACCTGTGGTAAATCTCTACACATAACGCCGACGGCCCGGTGTTCACGCCCACGGTGCGAGATGACGCCTAGGCGCGCCGGAGTGGTCAAGTGGCCGGCTGTGGGGCCGGAGATATGCGACACGCTCCGGCGGCATGTGAGTGAACCGAACGGCGCCTCGTCACCGGAGTTGATTCCCAGGCGCTCAGAGCCTGTCACAACAAAACGATGTCTGGATTGGTCGAAAAAACCGGTTCGGCAGGACGTAAGCTCATTTCGGGCTCTGTGTTGAACGCGGCGACCCTGATCGCCGCTGCGATCGCGGCGCTCTTTCTTATGCCCTTCGTCGTCCGTCACATCGGGGACCGGCTCTACGGATTTTGGTCCGTGGCAGGCGCGATCATTGGATACTATAGCTTGCTAGATCTCGGGCTTTCGAGCGCCGTCTCACAGTACATATCTATAGCTATTGGGCGTAAGGAACCGGCTGAGTGCGTCACGGTTTTCAACACGGCTCTGCGCATTCAGTCTATATTTGGCGGCATCGCCCTGCTTGCTACGCTTTTGATTGCTGTCGCCACTCCGTGGTTCTGCCATACTGCTGCAGACGTGTCCGCGTTCCGGCAGGTTATTGTTGTGTTGGGGATCGATGCGGCACTCGCCTTCCCGCCGAGGGTGTACCGGGGTGTCCTGGAGTCGGAACTCCGGTTTGATCTTGTGTCTGCGCTGTCGCTTCTGGCTGTCGTATTGCGTACCGGACTCGTTGTTTGCGCCATATTGGGCGGCGGTGGTCTTGTAGCTCTGGCGTGGATGACATTGTTCGCGAATCTGCCCGTGAGCGCGCTCCTGATATTCCTTGCGCGACGGCAAGCTGCGTGGGCCCGAATTCTAAAACGTACGATCAACCCGATAAGCACCAAGAAGCTTTTTTCGTATAGTGTCTATTCCTTCCTGACTACCCTCGCAGATATTCTGCGGTTTCAGATCGCTCCTATAGTGATTTCTGGCATGATTGGGCTGGCGGCTGTGACCCACTACAGAATCGCCGGTGTGTTCGCACAATACTATCTCCAGATGATTGCCACGGTGGGGGTACTTCGGCCGGTTTTTAGTAGGCTTCACGGAGCTGAGGATCGCGACGGACTGGACAAGGTATTCTTCTTTGGGACCAAGGTTTCTCTCTGGGCCTCGACTTTTGCGTGCCTTGCTCTCATCGGCTGGGGTAAGCCTTTTATTGTACGCTGGATGGGCATAGGATACGAAGATGCGTATCTCCCACTGGTGGCGTTGTCCGTTGCGGTGTTTCTTGACGTGTGCCAGAAGCCTTCAATAGATTTGCTGTATGCAACATTTAATCATCGATTTTACACATACATCAACTGGGCAGAGGGGGTTCTAAATTTGGTCGTCAGCCTCGCACTTGTCCGTCCCCTTGGGATTTTCGGAGTGGCGCTAGGAAGTTTGATCGCAGCGTTCTTCATTCGGGTGATAGTCCAACCGTGGTGGGTGTGCCGAGTCAGTAGCATTCCCTATGGCGGCTATATACGATTTTTGCAAGGAAATCTCTTTCGCTGCGCGTGCTTCATGGGCGCCTCTATCGTGGTCTCATCATGGGGGCTACGCCCCAGCTACCCCTGGTTGATGGGCTCAGCGGCCTTTGCAACCCTGCTGTATGCTGGTGCGTCCTGGTTCGCCGTTTTCGACAGGCGTGAACGCCAAATCCTGTTGGCGGCTATAAGAATTAGTCCGAAGAATCGCGTGGAGCCCGCGAGCGTCGGTGTAAAGCTCTACTAGGGAAGGCCTCATGGAAGTCTCCGCCATTATTCCAACTTACAACCGCCGAGCGCATGTGATTCGCGCGATCGACAGCGTCCTGGCGCAAACCATACCTGTAGAGGAGATAATCGTTACGGACGATGGCTCGACGGATGATACGGTGGAGGCTCTCACACGCCGATACGGATCGAGCGTTAACGTAGTCCGACAGGAAAATATGGGAGCCGCCGCGGCCCGTAACCGCGGCATGCGCGAGGCGCGGTGCGAATGGATCGCGTTTTTGGATAGCGACGACATCTGGCTGCCCACTAAGATTGAGCGCCAACTCGAGGCCTTGACTCCTCTGACCGGAGAGTCTGGGGTGTGTTTCACCGACGTTGTTTTCGATGCGAACCCTGACATGAAGCAGTCAGCGTTCCAGGAGGCCGGGTTTGAACGTGCGCCTGCGCCCGGGACGCTCGAGGAGCCGACCGAACATATGCTGGCCGAGCGCCGGGCGATCTGGACCTCAAGTCTTCTGATTCGTACCTCCTTGATACGGGACGTTGGCGGCTTCGACGAGGCCCTTGTGCTCGCCGAGGACACAGACTTGCTGTTTCGGTTAAGCTTCAAAACAAGATTTCGCTTTGTGGGTGAAGTACTGGTTCGCATGGACAGGGATCCCTCGAGGGCGACCGGTCTCGTGGAATTGTTTTCTACGAGAGACGATCGAAAATACGACAGCTTCGAGCGGATGTACACCAAGTGGCTCGCGATGCCCGAGGTAGCCGGAACCAGACATAGGAACCGTATTCGCGATATGCTGCGCGTAGTCTATTATTCGTCTGTCGAGGCCAAGATGCACGAGCTCCGGCTGCGGCCGGCGTTCCGCAGGATTCGTGAGCTGAGGGCCTTGGGCGAGACATATCCCTCTTTCATCCTGACGCTGCTTGGGCGCAAAATTAAGAAGTTGCGCTCTCGCCCCAAGGCCTTCGAGGAGGGTCGCGTTGGTTTGCGACTGTGATGCATCCCTCGTTCTTCTGCAGGCAGGGCTCTCTGCGAGAATTTCTGCGCAGTCGCGATTTGTCCCTCGTGCTGGTTGTGGAGGCTAAGTGCAGCATCAAATTCCAAAGCGCATAATCCAGACCGGAAAAGATCTCCGCGTTCCCTTACGCAATCGGGCAGTCATGGCAAATATAAGACTGCTGAACCCCGATTTTGAACACCTATTCTTTGACGATGCGCAAGTGGAACAGTTCATCGACCGGGAATTCCCACATTATCGCGAGGTCTTTGACGCCTTTCACTACCCCATTCAGCGGTACGACTTTTTCCGGTACCTCGCGGTGTACTTCTATGGCGGATTTTACTTTGACCTGGACTTGTTGCTGGCCGCCAGCGTCTCCCCTCTCTTGGAGCTGGGTTGTGTTTTCCCGTTCGAGGCACTCACGGTAAGTCGTTTCTTGCGGGATAATTTGGGGATGGACTGGTTAGTTGGCAACTACGCATTTGGAGCCACGGCGGGGCATCCATTCGTCAAGGCTTTAATCGAAAACTGCGTCAGAGGCCAGCGAGATCCCGCCTGGGTCAAGCCCATGATGCGCGGCTCTCCCCCTTTGCTTGGGGACGAATTCTTTATCTTGAACTCAACTGGCCCTGGGTTGGTTTCCCGCACTTTGGCCGAGAACGGAGACTTGGCCAGGATGCTTACAATTCTTTTTCCTGAGGACGTGTGTGACACTCGCAATTGGAATCGCTTCGGTGATTACGGCGTTCACTTGGCGGACAGCTCCTGGCGACGCAAGAAGGTTTTTGTGCGCCAGAAATTTTCAGATTACTGTTGGCGTTGGATACAACACAACTGCGTAAAGGAGAGCCGCCAGGTCGGGAAGTCGAGGTACCACCCTGCTTCAAGTTCTGTGAGGCCGCAAGCGGAGTTAGGGCGGCGTCTCCCGAGGATGCCCTTGGTTTCAATTCTCATTCCCGCATATAACGCCGACCAATGGATTGCGGACACCATCCGTTCGGCGCAGGCCCAGACGTGGGAACGGAAAGAAATCATCGTCGTTGATGACGGCTCCACCGATGGAACGCTCGCCACTTCACGCCGCTTTCAGTCGGAGTCAGTCTGCATTGTCAGGCAGGAAAACCAAGGCGCATCGGCGGCTCGGAACCACGCCTTAGAGCTCAGTCAAGGGGATTACATCCAGTACCTTGACGCGGATGATCTTCTGGCGCCGGACAAGATCGAACGGCAGCTTGCGGCACTGCCGGATGGCGACAGCACACGGATCCTTCTTTCTTCGGCCTGGGCTCGATTTTACTATCGGACTCGAAATGCCTGCTTTGTCCCGAGCCCCCTGTGGAATGACCTCTCCCCTGTCGAATGGCTCTTGAGGAAGATGGGCGAAGGCCTAGGTATGCAAACAGCCACCTGGCTCGCGAGCCGCGAACTCATCGAAGCAGCAGGGCCATGGGACACGCGCCTCTGGTATGATGATGACGGTGAGTATTTTTGCCGAGTGCTCATGGCTTCCGAAGGCACCCGCTTCGTGCCGGAAGCAAAAACATTTTACAGAATTACCCCATGGAACCGGCTGAGCTACATTGGGTCGTCGCCCGAAAAAAAGAGCGCACTGCTCCTCTCCATGAAGCTGCACGTTCAGTATCTGCGTTCGATCGAGGATAGCGATCGAACGCGAAGGGCTTGCCTGGCGTACTTGCAGGCGTGGTACCACCTATTCTGTTCGGAACCCGCGGCCGTAGCCCAGTTGCAGGCCATGGCGGCGGAGCTTCAAGGCCACCTGGAACCACCGCGGCTACGCCGCAAATTCGCTTGGCTCCAGCCCTTATGCGGGCAGGAAGCTGCGATCAGGGCACAGATAGCGCTGCCCCACCTCAAGCTATGGGCGTTCAGGCGGTGGGACAAGGCGATGTTCAAATGGGAAGCCCACTACAGGGCGAGTAGCCATATCACGCAGGGGGCCAGCTTTAACCAGCACGACTAAGAAGGGGCATTTGATGCCAGAGGCGACTCAACAACTGGATAAAATCGTGGCGATCTGGAAGGAGCACATCGAGGTAGCCAAGGCTCTTCCCGGGCTTGCCGCGGCCGTTTCAAACGCCGTGGATATTATTTTTGATTCCCTGGCTGCCGGCGGCCAGCTTTTCACGGCAGGAAACGGGGGATCGGCCGCTGATGCCCAGCACATTGCTGCGGAGCTAACCGGCCGCTTCCGCCGCGATCGGCGGCCATTGCGAGCCATGGCGCTGCATGCAAACACCTCGTCTCTCACCGCAATCGGAAACGATTACGGCTACGATCAAGTTTTTGCCCGCGAACTCTCCGCCCATGCCCGGCCGGGCGACGTCTTCCTGGCGATCTCGACGAGCGGCAACAGCCCGAATATCCTGCTCGCAATTCAAGCGGCGCGCCAGAACAAGGTCACCGTCATCGGGCTGACGGGCGATTCAGGGGGCGAGATGCGAACGGCGTGCGACCTCTGTCTCTGCGTTCCTTCCCAATCAACACCACGAATCCAGGAAATGCACATCATGGTCTACCACGCGATCTGCGAGTTGCTGGAAGAGAGGCTGGCGGAGCCATGACACAGCACCCGGAGAATATGGGGGCTGTGCCGCCCGGAGGTGCGACTCGAGAGATCGCTTTTGATTGCCGATTCTTCCTCGGCGATCGCCCCTGCCTTTGGCACAAGGCCACCGGCGTCCTTTGCACTTGCCAGCACTACCTGCGAATCGACCAGCACCTTTTGATCGTCAAGCTGGACGCCATGGGCGATGTGTTGCGAACCACAGCGTTGCTCCCCGCGTTGGCGGAAGCACGCCCCGGAGCTGCAATTACCTGGATCACCCGCCCGGAGTCACGCGCTCTGCTCGAGCGCAACCCGTATATCACTGAGACCCTGGACTATGGAGAAGACGCCCTGTTGCAACTGCTGGTGCGAACCTTCGATCGTGTCATCAACCTCGACGCCGGCAAAACTAGCGCCGCGGTGGCCAGCATGGCGAACGCCAAGCAGAAGGATGGGTTCGTGCTCGACGCGCGTGGGTGCGTGCAACCCACCAACGCAGCCGCGCGCAAGTGGCTCGAAATGGGCGTGTTCGACGACCTCAAGCGCCAAGGCACACGCACTTATCAGGACATAATGCTGGAGATAATCGGCTTTCCCGGCGCACCGCACCGCTACGTGTTCGAGCTGAGCGAGGAGGAGCGGGCGCGCGGCCGCAAGCACATCGAGCGTTTGGGCGTCGATTGGTCCCGCCCCATCATCGGCCTCAATACTGGGGCTGGACGCCGCTGGAAGCTCAAGCAGTGGCGGGAGGAGGGCTACCTGGAGTTGATCGAGCGGCTTGCCAGCCGGCAGAACGTGCAGTTTGTCCTCCTCGGCGGCCCAGAGGAGCACGAGCGACATCAGCGCTTAGTGTCGCGCTCTCGAGTCCCTCTGATCGATAGCGGCTGCGACAACCCGGTGCGGCTCTTCGCGGCAATCGTTGCTGCCTGCACTGTGGTTGCGGCCGGAGACACCTTGGCAATGCACCTGTCGCTGGCTTTAGGCCGGCGAACAGTGGTTTTGTTTGGCCCGACCAGCGCGGCCGAAATTGAAATGTACGGACTCGGCGAAAAGGTTGTGCCGGGGATGGATTGCCTCGCTTGCTATAAGCCCACGTGCGACTTCGTGCCCAATTGCATGGATCTGATCAGCACCAATATGGTCGAAGCAGCCGTGGAGCGCCAATTGTCATTGGCCGGACTGGCAAAACCGGACATGTAGGAGATCCTGAGTCCATACGAGACGGGCAGTCGCGGCCCATCTATCCGAAATCCAGGATCCAGGGTCCGTAGACTTTCGGCGCGCCCCAAGCGCGCACGAGGCCCAATTGTTTGCCCAATGAATCCAAAATCGAAAACCCAAAAATACCCTGTGGCCCTGCTTACAGGCGGGATCGACAGGTCCTACGTGTTCGGCCTAGTAACCTCGCTGATAACTAAGGGCGTAGCCTTGGACCTAATCGGCAGCGATGACCTGGATTTCCCGGAATTCCGCGGCCAGCCTCAAGTGAGCTTTTTCAATGTACATGGGGACCAGCAGCCAGTTGCCAGCTTCGCGAAGAAGATCACCCGGCATTTGGCATGCTATGGCAGGCTGATTCGTTACGCTGCCGTTTCCAAGCCAAAGATCTTTCACATCCTCTGGAATAACAGGTTTCCGATCGTCGATCGAGCGTTGCTCATGCTCTACTACCGATGCCTGGGGAAGAGGATCGTCCTTACCGCACATAATGTGAATCAAGCACGGCGCGATGGCAACGATACACGCGTTAATCGTGCTACGCTACGTATCCAATATAGGCTTGCTGACCATATCTTCGTGCATACGGAGAAGATGAAACTCGAACTCATTGAAGACTTTGGTGTGCAATCGGCCCAGATCACGGTGATTCCCTTCGGGATTAACAATTCTGTTCCTGACACTCAGCTCACCCCCGCCCAGGCCAAGCGACAATTAGGTGTGAAGGATGGCAAGAGAGTACTTCTTTTTTTCGGCAGAATCCGGCCTTCCAAGGGGCTCGAATACTTGATCGCCGCTTTTCGCGAGAATCTGATTCGGCCTGACGACTATCAGTTGGTCATTGCGGGTCGACCCGATAAATGCGAAAGTTACTGGACCGCCATCCGCGAGATGATCCGTCCCGACGTGCAATCAGGGCGAATCCTGCTGAGACCAGAGTCCATCCCGGATGACGAGACGGAGGTCTATTTCAAGGCTGCAGATGTTCTCGTGCTGCCGTACAGGCACATCTTCCAGAGTGGCGTTATCTTTCTGGGATACAATTTCGGCTTGCCCGTGCTCGCAACTGACGTAGGCTCGCTTAGGGACGACATAGAAGAAGGCAAAACAGGCTTTCTTTTCAGGCCTGAAGACCCGGTTGACTTGGCAAGGACCATCGAAAAGTATTTCGCCAGTGACTTATACAGAGAGCTCAACAGCCGCCGACAGGAGATACGAGACTACGCGCTGGAGCGCCATTCCTGGGACGAGGTCGCTCAGAGAACCATGAGGATATATGGGAGCCTGTTTAATCGAGACGCGGATGAAGGCTCAGGTCTTGGCCGGAAGGCCGAACCCTTTCCGCAACGGGGGGGCGAGAGGCCACGCTGAGGACCGGTTCGGGCTGTTAATCTGTGCAACCCTGTAGCCGCAGTTGGCGTCACTGCAACCCATTGCGGCTGCGCCGCGTGCTTACAGCCCTTCATCATGTCTACGTCAACACAATTAGAAAACGCCCTTAAGACTGATCACCTCCAGACTGACCTGAAAGGCAGGTCCGTGCGAGGCAGTTTGCTGACGCTTTCCGCGTAGGGCACCGGGTTCGTCCTCCAGTCTGTCTCGATTGTGGTGCTGGCCCGATTGCTGACCCCCTACGATTTCGGACTGGTGGCCATGGTCGCCGCCGTGACTGGATTGGGACAATCGTTTGCTGATTTTGGTCTCTCGGAAGCGACCATCCGGCGCGAGGAAATCAGCCACGAGCAAGTCACCGCGCTGTTTTGGATTAATGTCGGTATCGGGCTCATGCTCACGCTGGTCATGGTGGCTCTAGCTCCTTTGATGGTCTGGATATATCATGAACCACGGCTCAGGAACATCACCTTCGTGATATCTCTTACCTTCCTCATCGGCGGCTTGCGGGTACAGCACAATGCGCTTCTCAAGCGCCAAATGCGCTTTCTCTCCCTGGCTATTCGGGATGTGATCGCGTATGCTCTCGCCGTCTCGGTTGCCATCACTATGGCCTGGCGAGGAGCCGGCTATTGGGCGATCGTTGCTTTCCCCATGACGTTGAATTCTGCTCAAATGGTGCTTTCCTGGTTGCTGATCCGATGGATACCAGGCCCGCCGCGGCGTGGTAATAAGGTTCGTTCCATGCTGAGCTTCGGTAGCAACGTTGCTGCCTCCTAGCTCATAACCGCCGTCAACCGCAGTGCTGATAGCGTCCTGATCGGCTGGTATTGCGGGGCTCACCTGCTGGGGCTGTATTCGCGGGCCTATAATCTTCTGATGCTACCCGTGCGCCAACTGAGTCCACCGGCTAGCAGCGTGGCAGTGCCGGCATTCAGCCGGCTCCAGAACGACCCAGAGCGCTTCGCACGATACTACCTGCGCGGCGCCAACCTGATGTTGTGGGTCACCACTCCGGTGTTCGGTTTCCTTTTCGTTGCTGCCCGCCCGGTGATTCTTCTGGTCCTGGGCCATCAATGGGGGGAAGCGGCGCCTGTTTTCCAGATTCTTGTTATCTCGGCCTTGGGGCAATTGCTGTTCGAGTTGAATCTCTGGTTGTTTGTGGGCCGGGGTGAGCCGACACGGCTGCTTAAACTCCTGCTCATCGTTTCTCCCATCATCATTTGCAGCTTTGCAATCGGCCTGCCTTTTGGCATCAAAGGTGTGGCCCTAGCTGGCTCGCTGGTCCTGGTTGCGATGTTCCCGTGGATACTCAAATACACCTTCCGAGGTACCCAATTGAACTTGCAGCGCCTTGGTCGAGCGATCCTGTGCCCGATTGCGCTGTCCCTCGCAGGCATTGCTTCAGCGCAACTTGTGCTGCACGTGATTGTTCCACGTGGAATCGTGTCGCAGCTTCTGGTGTCAGGGCTGGGTTTCGCGGCAGCCTATGCGCTCTCAGCGCTTCTGCGTCCGGTGCGAGAGGAGGCCTTGTCGCTTCGGAAACTATTGAGTGAACTACGTCTGTCCAGGCAGGCATCGTAATCTACCTCATTAATAAGGCATGGGCACACTGAGACAGCTCGGTCAAGAAGACGCGGCACACATAGGTCAAGAATTGCACCAATTTGCCTCGGAGCTCTATCCAATCTGTCGAAGTATCACTGGCAACGGAGTGCGGCAGACATTGGCGCTAATCCAGGGGAAGGTCCCGCTTCGCATTACTGAGGTGCCGACGGGAACTCCCGTCTTCGATTGGACCGTGCCCAAGGAGTGGAATATCCGGGACGCTTACATTAAGGCGCTGGATGGCAAGCGGGTCGTGGATTTCCACAAGAGCAACCTGCACGTGCTAAGTTACAGCGTACCTGTGCATGCGAACATGCCGCTCGGAGAACTCCAACCTCGACTCTTCACAATTCCTGATCACCCGGACTGGATACCGAATCGGACGTCCTACTACAAAGAGGACTGGGGGTTTTGTCTTTCTCAGAACCAGAAGCTAGCACTCGAAGACGGCGAGTACGAGGTCTGCATCGATTCTAGCCTCGAAGACGGCCACTTGACCTACGGCGAGTGCTATTTGCAGGGCCGGTCTACCGAGGAAGTTCTGATATCTACTTACACCTGTCACCCGTCCTTGGCGAATGACAACGTCTCCGGGTTGACTATCGCAACCTTCCTGGCGAAGTCCCTTTCCGGACGTGACCTTCGCTACTCCTACCGATTCCTGTTTATCCCCGCCACAATTGGAGCGATCACTTGGCTGGCGCGAAATCGTGAGGCAGCGAGCCGCATCCGACATGGGCTGGTCTTGACCTGCCTCGGAGACGCAGGGGGGTTCCACTACAAGAAGAGCCGCCGAGGGAATGCCGAGATTGACCGGGCTGCAGCTCACGTTCTTCGCCACTGCGGAGAACCTTTTGAAATCCTGGAGTTCTCCCCGTATGGGAACGACGAGCGACAGTTCTGCTCTCCGGGGTTTAACCTACCCGTCGGCTCTTTAATGCGGAGTGTGTGGGAATCCTTCCCGGAGTATCACACTTCGGCCGACAACCTCGATTTTATTCGCCCCCTTCAACTTGCAGGGTCGCTTCGTGTTTGCGCAGCCATCCTGGACGTGATCGAGCACAATCGCTCCTACCGGAACGAGAACCCGTACTGCGAGCCCCAACTTGGACGGCGCGGCCTTTTCCGATCCATGGGCGGTGAGGCCGGCGGCCGAGCAAGCGGGGAAGAAATGATGGCGCGCCTGTGGGTGCTCAATCTCTCCGATGGAAACAACTCGCTGTTGGACATTGCGGAGCGGTCGGGCATTTCCTTCTCAAGGATAAAAGAAGCTGCGGATCTGCTCTCTGAAAAACAGCTCCTTTCGTTGATCCCGTAGGGTTCCGATGGCTCCCAAGAGGCTCTGCCATATTGAAATCACGCAGGAGGCAACCCATTCAGCCTATAATGGGATTCTTTTTCCGGTTGTGCATCGCGCCTAATATTCGGGGTTGAATACCAATGAGGATAATGCTGACAGGGCACAAGGGGTACATCGGAGCCGTGGCTGGACCGGTGTTGCAGGCCGCTGGGCACGAAGTGGTTGGACTGGATAGCGATCTATTTGGCGGCTGCGAGTTTGGCCAGCCGGCCCACCCAATACCGGAGATCCGCAAGGACCTGCGTGACCTGACGAGAGAGGACCTCCTGGGCTTTGACGCCGTATTGCATTTTGCCGCGCTTTCGAACGACCCCTTAGGTGACCTCGATCCCCAGCTCACCTACGATATCAATCATCACGCATCCGTCCGTCTGGCGGAACTGGCCAAGGCGGCGGGGGTTACGCGGTTTGTGTTTTCTTCATCTTGCAGCACCTACGGCGCTGCGGGAGACGATTTCCACGATGAAACTTCCGCGCTCACTCCGATCACGCCGTATGGAGAGTCCAAAGTGTCAGTCGAGCGCGACATCGCGGTGCTGGCGGACCATGGCTTCACGCCGACTTATATGCGTAACGCGACGGCCTACGGTGTCTCGCCGCGGCTACGCCTGGACATTGTTCTGAATGACCTGGTCGCCTCGGCGTTAACCACAGGCCGAGTGTATATCAAGAGCGATGGGACGCCGTGGCGGCCGATCGCGCATATCCGTGACATCATCGGCGCCGCGCTTGCCGTATTGGAAGCACCCAGGGAGGCTGTTCATAATCAGACCTTCAACGTTGGCCGAACCGAGGAGAACTTCCGCATTCGGGAACTGGCCGCGATAGTCGCGGAAACCGTTCCGGGCTCACGCGTCGAGTATGCGCCCGGCGGAGGGCCGGACCTCCGCTGCTATCGCATCAACTGCGATAAGATCCGCCGCATGGTGCCAGGTTTTCAACCGCAGTGGACTGCCCGTAAGGGCGCCCAGGAGCTTTACGAAGCTTACCGCGCCGTCGGTCTCACGCGCGAGGACGTCGAGTCCGGCCGCTACATCCGCCTCAAGCACATCCAGCATCTCCTGAAAGCGGGTCTGCTGGACACATCACTGCGCTGGCGGCAGCAAGTTGCCGGAACCGCGGCGGTTGCATAATCGCTTCTGACAATGCTCACAGTCACAACCCAGCTTTCTGCTACTGACCCCCGATCGCGCCCTGCGAAGCCGTGCCGATTCTGCGGGGCGGAACTGAAGCGCACGTTCATTGATCTGGGGATGTCGCCACTCTGTGAGACCTACCCTTCGCTCAGCGACATCGAACGCGGGGAAGTTTACTATCCTCTGCACGTTCAACTCTGCGAACGATGCCTGCTGGTACAATTGGGAGAATATCAGCCTCCGGAGAATATATTCACCGAGTACCCCTACTTCTCTTCGTATTCCGACTCCTGGCTCAAGCACGCTGAGAGTTACTGCGACAAGATGGTGGCGGAGCTAGGTCTGACCCAGCACAGCTTCGTCATCGAAGTGGCCAGCAACGATGGTTACCTGCTGCAGTATTTTGTGCGGCGGCAGGTTCCTGTGCTGGGGATCGAACCCGCGGCCAATGTGGCCAGGGAAGCCGTCGAAAAGGGTGTGCCCACTCTCGTGGAATTCTTCGGCGAGCGAGTGGCAAAGGACCTGGCAGCCGGGGGCCGCACAGCCGATCTTGTTGCCGGCAACAATGTGCTCGCGCAGGTACCGGATCTCAACGATTTCGTGGCTGCGCTCCGGGTGTTACTGAAGCCGGATGGCGTCCTGACGCTGGAGTTCCCTCACCTGCTGCGGCTGATCGAGCGCAACGAGTTTGACACTATTTACCACGAGCATTTCTCCTATTTCTCCTTGCTTACAACCCTCCGTATTCTGGAAGCACACCACCTGAAGGTGTTCCATGTCGAAGAACTATCGAGCCACGGAGGCTCGCTGCGCATCTATGCCTGCCGGGCGGAAAGCCAAACGCACGAGATCAGGCCGAGTGTTGGGGATGTGATCGCCGAGGAATCGAGGGCGGGGCTGGGGTCGGCCGACGGCTACGCTCACTTCGCTCAGAAGGTCAAGGAGACCAAGTTGGCCCTCGTGGAGTTCCTGATCGGGGCCGCCCGTCTCGGCGAGTCGGTGGCGGGGTACGGAGCCCCGGGGAAAAGCGCCACTTTGCTCCATTATTGCGGCATTGGCAAAGACTTGATCCAGTTTACCGTGGACCGCAGTCCCTACAAGCAGGGTCGATTCCTGCCGGGCAGTCATATCCCCATTTACCACCCAGACCGTATCCGGGAGGCGAAGCCCGACTACGTCATCATCCTGCCCTGGAATCTGAAAGATGAAATTATGAAGCAATTAGAGTTCATCCGGGATTGGGGCGGCAAGTTTGTCATACCAATCCCCAAGGTCACAATCGAATAGTATTGTCCCTGAGCCCTGGGCGATCGAGAGGTTATCTGCTGCACTGCGAGACCTCCGGGCAACAAGGGGAAGTGAGGTGTGAGTTGAATATATACTTTAATTCCAATATGAGCGATGACCGCCGGCGACAGGAACTCTACCGCGGATCCATTTTCGCACTCTCTCCAGGCCGAGGCGCCCTGAAGCTATGCCAACTCGCAAGAGAATTGATCGAGGAGGCTTTTCGTCCCCTCGATCCGCTCCTTATCCACGAGAGCTTGCCCGCTGAGAAATCTGCTGAGCTTCTCTCAGTACTGAAGCCTAAGTTCATACACCACTCCAAAGCCAAAGAACACCTGGCGGAAATGCTGAGAGAGAACGGATGCGATCTTGAAAAGACCTATTTCGACGTCCCAAGAATGCGGACGGCGTTTCCCGGCGATTATTTGAAAACGGGCATCGCCTATGCTTTTCATCCGCATCGAGACACCTGGTATTCTGCTCCGTTCTGCCAGATTAATTGGTGGATGCCGATCTTCGAACTTAACTCTGAAAACTGCATGGCGATTCATCCCCAATATTGGGAAAAGCCTGTCAAGAACGGATCGAATCTGTACAACTACCACAAGTGGAACTTAGAAAGCCGGCGCACGGCAGCCCAGCATGTCAAGACCGACACGCGCGTCCAGCCGCGTCCCGAGGAACCGGTCGATCTCGATCCGCAAGTGCGTCTGATCGGTGATGTGGGCGCCGCCTATTTGTTCTCGGGGGCGCATCTACATTCCACCGTGCCTAATACGTCGAATATGATCCGCTACAGTATCGACTTTCGCACCGTTCACCTGGACGACGCGAGGGGCCGTATTGGAGCAGCCAACGTCGACTCCGCCTGCAGCGGGACAGCCATAGGGGACTACCTTAGAGGTACGGATTTGGCGCACCTCCCCCAGGAAGTAATGGCCTTGTACCTTGACGGCACAGAGATCCAATACGCCCAGGCGGCGGGATCGTCACAGTGACACAGAAACGTTCCACTTTGGAGAATGCAAAGCTGTCACGCCAATGTGGAGGGCGTAGGAGGCGAGTATGAAAGTGGTTCTATTTTGCGGTGGCGCCGGCATGAGATTACGAGGCTACACGGAAGACGTGCCTAAGCCCATGGTGACCATCGGCCCGCGGCCGGTGCTGTGGCATGTCATGAAGTACTACGCGCACTTCGGCCACAAGGACTTTATCCTCCTGCTGGGTTACAAGGCTAACGTCATCAAAAGCTATTTTCTCGACTACGAGGAATCGGTTTCCAACGACTTCGTTTTCTCACAGGGCGGAAGGAAGCTGGATTTCATGCAACGCGATATCGACGACTGGACCATCACCTTTGTCGACACGGGGTTGCAGTCAACGATTGCAGACCGCTTGCGCCTGGCCGAACCTTACCTGCACGGGGAGGAGATGTTTCTCGCCAATTACAGCGATGGCCTGACGGATTTCCCGCTGCCGGAACTGACTGACGAATTCTCGCGCCGCAACGATTACGCCTGTTTTCTCGCCGTGCAGCCCCGCACAAGCAGCCTTGACACCGTTCAGATGGATGAAAATGGCACCGTCCGCGGGATCAAAACCATGAGAGATTCCGATGTCTGGGTGAACGGCGGCTATTTCGTGCTCCGCAAGGATGTTTTTAGATACATCAAGCCTAAAGAAGAGCTGGTTTACCAGCCTTTCCGGCGGATGATTTCCGAGGGCCGGGTCTGGACGAAGAAATACACCGGATTTTGGCAGTGCATGGATACCTTTCGAGACAAGCAGATCCTCGACGAACTCGAGGCCTCCGGCGAGGCTCCCTGGTGTGTGTGGAAGAACTCCCGTTCGGCAAAGAGGGTAGTAGCGTGATCAGACTGTGCCTTCCTGGAAGAGAGACCGATCTACTAAATGTCCTCTGCCTCGGCGCGCACGCGGATGACATCGAGATCGGGTGCGGGGGGACCGTCTTGTACCTTGGCCGTTCATTGCCGCGCGTGAGGTTTTACTGGGTGGTTTTTAGCAGCCCAGGAAAGCGTCGCCAGGAGGCACTGAAGGCTGCAGACCTTTTTACCGCCCGTTGTGACAAGCAAGTCATCCTCGAGGATTACCGCGACGGTTTCCTGCCCTACAGCGGAGGCGAGGTGAAGGATTTCTTCGAGCGGCTGAAGGGTCAAGTTAACCCAGAATTGATTTTCACTCCCTGGCACGGAGATGCGCACCAGGACCACCGCCTGGTGGCAGAACTCGCCTGGAACACGTTTCGAAACCATCTGATCCTCGAGTACGAAATTCCAAAGTACGACGGCGACATGGGACGGCCTAATCTGTTCGTTCCTTTGGAGGCGCCGTTGTATCAAGAGAAGGTCGATCATTTGTTCGAGGCATTCCAATCGCAGTGCTCCAAACCATGGTTCGACCGCGAGACCTTTCTGGGCGTGATGCGGATCCGGGGTATGGAGTCGAATTCCCCCAGCGGTTACGCTGAGGCATTCCACGTTCGAAAGGTAGTCCTTCAAGCGGCAGTTTGAGAGAGTAACCAGTATGGCTGAAAATCAGAAGCCCGTGATAGCAGCGCCCTGTCTATCGGCTAATCCTCAGGATTTCTCGAAATCCCGCGACCTTCAACGGAAGGCCCACCGCCTCATTCCCGGCGGGGCTCATACCTATGCCAAAGGCGACGACCAATATCCTGAGCGGGCCCCAGCCTTCATCGTGCGGGGCAAAGGCTGTCACGTCTGGGACGTGGACGGTAACGAGTTCATCGAGTTCGGCATGGGATTACGGGCCGTTACCTTGGGCCACGCCTACCAGCCCGTCATTGAGGCGGCTTACGGCCAGATGCAGCTTGGGAATAATTTCACCCGGCCTGCGAAGATTGAGGTGGACCTCGCCGCCAGTTTTCTCGAAATCATTGACGGGGCTGATATGGTGAAATTCGCCAAGAATGGCTCCGACGTCACTACCGCAGCGGTCAAACTGGCCAGGGCTTTTACGGGCAGGGACCTTGTGGCTATTTGCGCCGATCAGCCGTTCTTTTCTACAGACGACTGGTTCATCGGCACGACCGAATTGAATGCAGGAATTCCGCAGTCAATCACCGAGATGACTCTGAAGTTCCAATACAACGATCTGGAGAGCTTGCGGAACCTCTTCGACCAGCATCCCGGCCGAATCGCCTGTGCTGTCATGGAACCGGAAGCCACAACCGCCCCCGCCGCCGGGTACTTGCAGCAAGTCAAGGAACTCTGCGTGGAGCGGGGAGCCCTCCTCGTTTTCGATGAGATGATCACGGGCTTCCGTTGGCATTTGGGAGGAGGCCAGAAGTTTTACAATGTCGTTCCGCACTTGTCCACGTTCGGCAAAGCCATGGGAAACGGATTCGCGATCTCGGCGCTCGCCGGCTTGCGCGAAATCATGCGGCTTGGCGGCCTGGACCATGACCAACCGCGGGTTTTTCTGCTTTCCACGACTCACGGCGCCGAGACGCACGCGCTGGCGGCGTCGCTCGAAACCCTACGCACGTACCGTGAGCAGGGTGTAGTGGAGTTTCTCTGGAGGCAGGGCGAGCGACTTCAGACGTTAATAGACCGATCGATTGCGGAAAACCACCTGGGGGGCTTTTTCCAGCTTATAGGGCGGCCCTGCAATCTTGTATTTGCGGCTGACGACCAAGACGGCAGACGGTCGCAAGCCTTCCGCACCTTGTTCTTACAGGAGATGATCCGGCGGGGTGTGATCGCCCCGTCGTTTGTGGTGAGTTTCTCGCACACCGACGCCGATATCGAGCGAACCGGCCAAGCCGTGCACGAGGCTCTCGCGGTTTATCGCAAAGCCCTGGACGAAGGGATTGAGAAGTACCTGGAGGGTCGTCCCGTAAAGCCCGTGAACCGCAAGTTCAACTAGTGGCGCGACGCCTCGCTGAGCCAATATGAATTCAAAGAGACCGCTGGTGTGCGTAGTAACGCCCTTTTGCAACGTCGGGGACTACCTCGCGGAATGCATCGAGAGCGTACTTCGGCAGACTTACGATAACTGGGAATACATACTGGTTAACAACCGAAGCACCGACAAGTCGGCCGAGATCGCCGAACATTATGTGAAGCTTCATCCTGAAAGAATCCGCCTCGTGCATAACGTCGATTTCCTGTCTCAAATCCAGAACTATAACCGTGCCCTCAGCTTGATTTCGCCGAAGAGTAAGTACTGCAAGTTCGTGCAGGCGGATGATTGGCTTTTCCCGGAGTGCCTCGGTTTGATGGTGGAGACTGCGGAAAGAGACCCCTCGATCGGTGTAGTGGGGTCCTATAGCCTCGAAGGCCGCGACGTGGCATTCGATGGCCTGCCCTACCCCTCTTCGGTTGTTGATGGAAAGGCGGTCTGTCGCCTGTTTTTTTTGGAAAGCCGTTATCTTTTCGGCTCTCCAACCCAACTTCTGCTTAGGTCTGACCTGGTGTTGGAGCGCACGCCTTTCTACGATGAATCGTATATTCCCTTTGAGGACGCCGCCGTCATTTTCCAGTTGTTGCGGCGCCGCAACTTCGGCTTTGTGCACCAAGTTCTCACCTTTAGCCGCCGCGACAATTCGTCGGTAATGAAGTCGCTCCTGGATCTGGACTGCCCAATCGCATTCCAAGTCTTTATACAGCGCGAATTCGGCCATGACTTTCTGACTCCGGAAGAGTACCGGGCACAATTGTGGTGGAGGGAACGCGCTTACTTTCAGACTCTCGCTGACGGTCTGCTGGAGTTGAGGGGAAAAGAGTTTTGGAAGTTTCACAAGTCGATGCTGAAGCGCATGGGGTACTCTTTTCGGTCGGCACACGTCTTGCAGTTGTTTCTTGGGGAGGTCGCTGACATCGTGCTGAACCCCAAAAGGTCCGTGACACTCTTCATCCATAGCTTGCGGCGCCAGCAGAAGCAGAGGCGCGCGCGACGGCGTGCGGCGTCAGGCTACGCGCATGACCCTACGAGTGTGGTCCAGGAGGCGAAGGGACAAGACGCCTCACCTTAGTGGTGCGTCCGCACGTCTCGAGTGCGCCCAACAGCCCGTGCGGGAATCGCTTAACGAACTGTACAAATATCGCGAACTCCTTTACATGCTGGCTTACCGCGACATCAAGGCGCGGTACAAGCAGTCGGTAATGGGTCTTCTTTGGGCGATCCTGATGCCGGTGCTGATCGTCATGGCAGGTGTGGTGGTTCGTTATGCCTACGCGTTGGCGTCTGGCAAACCCTTGGAGACAGCCGATATCGTGGGTGTTGCAGTGAAAGCAGTTCCTTGGGCCTTTCTGGTTTCGAGCGTGCGGTTTGGCTGCAACTGCCTGGTCGGCAACTCAAACTTGGTGACCAAGGTCTACTTCCCCAAGGAGATAGTTCCTATGGCGGCGGTGCTTGCCAGTCTTTTCGATTTCGCCGTAGCCTCCGCAGCACTGTTGATCCTGTTGATTGCGCTGCGAACAAGTTGGAGCGTTTATCTTCTCTGGGCTCCGGCGCTGCTCCTGAATATGATTCTTTTAGCCGCCGGAATCGCTATGGTGGTTTCCGCCGCGAGCCTCTTCTTCCGCGACGTGAAGTATATTGTTGAAGTAGCGCTTACTTTCGGGATTTTCTTCACGCCCGTCTTTTATGATGTCAGCATGCTGGGCAGCAAGGGAAAGTGGCTATTACTCAATCCGGTCGCGCCCATTCTGGAAGGCCTTAATGCCTGCGTCGCACATCAGCATTCTCCTCAACTCCTCTGGATCGGGTACAGCCTTGGCTTCGCGATGGCGGTATTCTTTGGCGGTTATTTCTTCTTCAAGCACCTGGAGCCGGCTTTTGCGGAGAGCGTTTGATCCTGGCGATCTGCTGGGCGCGGTGATCCCTTGCCTCCCGGCCGATAGCACGAGAGACACTCATGTCTGATGTCGCGGTCCGCATGGAACAGGTTTACAAGATGTTCCGCAAAGGCGAGGTCTACAACTCCCTGCGCGACCTCATCCCGGCCTTGACCGGAAGAATGTTCCGGCAGCAGGATCTCAGTGAAAGCGACAAACGAGAATTCTGGGCTTTGCAAGACATGTCGTTCGAGGTAGAACGCGGAGAGGCATTCGGTATCATCGGGCCCAATGGAGCGGGAAAGAGCACCATGCTCAAGCTCCTGAGCCGCGTTATGAAGCCCACGCGGGGTTCCATCTACCTCCCGGGCAAGTGCTCGGCTCTGATTGAATTGGGAGCAGGGTTCCACCAGGACCTCACCGGGCGGGAAAACATATATCTCTATGGCACCATTCTGGGTATGACGAAGCGTGAAATTGCCGCTAAGTTTGACGATATCGTCGATTTCTCCGGACTGGCTGAGTTCATTGACACCCCCATCAAACGATATTCCTCCGGCATGTACACGCGACTGGGTTTCGCAGTTGCCTCCCACGTCAATCCTGACGTCCTCCTCGTGGACGAGGTTTTGAGCGTGGGAGATGCCCTGTTTCAGCGCAGGTGTATTGAATACATGCAGACGATCATTCAAAATGGGGCCACGGTTCTGTTCGTGTCTCACAATCTAAGGACTGTAGCAGAGTTCTGCTCGCGAACCCTTCTCATTGACCACGGCCGCGAGGTGACGACTGGCCCGACAGCCAAGGCAATTACGGAATACAGGTCGCGTTTGCAGCAACGCCGCCAAGCCGACCAAAGCCGACCGGTAGTTATTACAGGGGTTGAGGTACGTGACAACAATGGGCCTTGTAACCGGTTCCAAACCGGCCAGAAGGCATGGATTGATATCGAAGCCGTGGCCCACCAAGCCTGCAGCAAGATAGCAGTAGTTATCACCGTGCTGGATGAAAACCACTACGAACTTTTCGCCACCTCGACCGAGCGGCTCCGGCAGGGCAGCGTTTCATTGAATCCGGGGGAGGTCCTCCGGTGCACATTCGAGATCGATCTGGGTCTCGGCCCGGGAGCTTATTACCTCTCCGTGGGTCTCTACCGATACGACACCGAACACCGGTTCGACAACTGGCAGGGCACCGCGTCTCTCTTCGTCTGGAGCACGGACGACACTACCGGACCTGTGAATTTGTTCCCCAAAGTGGTTCGACATGAGGTGTCCAGCAGCGGCGTCACCCGGAATCAAGTGAATCCCCCGGTCCCTAACCGGTCGTGACAGAGCCGTCAAGAAGGAAGCGCGCAGACCTGTGCGCAGCGTGGGGAGACGTGCTCCAATCGGACGAAACACCAGGCAATTTGGCGCCAGCGCTGGTAGACACTCTCTCTGCGTTTGTGGAGGCAAATGCAATTCCCGTCTGAGGATGTGCTGCGCGGCAAGCAACTCGCTTTTCTCGTCGGCGCACCCCGCAGCGGCACGACTTGGCTGCAACTAATACTTTCTCGGTCCCCGTCCGTCGTCACCGCCCAGGAGACAGATCTATTCAACGTTTTCCTGCACCCGATGGTGGAGGAATGGAATCGCTACCGAAAAACCGGTGTGCCGGTGTGCCTTAGCGAGGTTCTGGCCGAGGAGGAATTTCGGACCTTGCTGCACCACATTTCCGGCTTTGTCTTCGCCAAGATCGCGCAGGCCAAACCCTGCGCCAGCGTTGTCCTGGAAAAGACGCCCAACCACATAAACTGCTGGCGAGAAATTCTCGATTTGTGGCCGGATTCACATTTTGTCCATATTATTCGAGACCCCCGCGCCGTCGTCGCCTCCCGGCGCGCGGCGGTGAAGAACTGGGGACGGGAGCACGACTGGGGGTCTCCCAGGATCTCGATGATCACCGGAGCGTGGATTTCGTTTGTGAGCAATGGCCGTCAGATAAGGTCTGCGACGCAGAACTACCAGGAAGTCCTATACGAAGAGTTAATGTCGAGTGGTCCTGCGGTGTTGATGAGGGTATTCGGGAAGCTGGGTGTGGCGTCGAACCTGGATGAGTGCCATCGCTACGTAGACGAGTGCAGCATGCAGAACCTTAAGTCTGCCAAGCTCGATGCCGCCCCGTTCGATTTGGCAAAAGCGGGCCCCTACCGGTTCCGTATTGGTTCCACCGACGGCTGGCGGCGGGAACTCTCCGCGTCGGAAATTGCCCTCGTGGAGCGCTTGGCGGGACCGCTGATGGCGGACTTAGGATACGAGCGCGCCGCCCGGAGCAAGCTCGCCGCGGCGCACGGGGAACTCCTTTACACTGTCGAGCGCGCTCGCCGCAAGGCCGCGAAGTGGCTGCGATCGAGACTTGGACAGGACTGCTGAACGCCGAGCATGAACGCTGCAGAAGTTGACCTGAAAGGGGGCGAGGAAAACACTCTCCGGTCGGACCGGTCGAGCCCTTCCAGCTCTCTGCGGCCGGCGAGTTTACACCGCTCCACCATGCCCCGAATTGCTCTGCTGACGCCGTATAATGGTGGTAACCTGGGTGATGCCGCTATACAAGACGCGTTGATTGCCAACCTTCGGCTTAGGCTTCCCGGCGCGCAGTTTTCAGGCATCTCTCTCAACAACCACAAATTTGTCGAGCGGCACGGGACGGCGTCGTTTCCTCTGTGTGCCTCAGACACACCCTCCTATGCAATGGGATGGGAAAATGTGCCCGACCCGTACGAGAAAAAGATGACGGTCGGTCCTCCATCGGGTCGACGACCAGCCTCGACTTTCAAAGCCCTAAAGCAGGCGCTCAAGAAAGTTCCCGTGCTTGGGTGGAGCTTAAAAAGGGCCATTTCTCTCGGAAGGTTCGTCTCCCGGGAAGTGTGTCATTGCGTTCAAGGCTATCGCTTCCTGCGCACACACGACTTGCTGATCGTGTCAGGAGGCGGACAATTGGACGAGGAGTGGGGCGGCGCGTGGGGACACCCTTTCGCGCTCTTCAAATGGGCCGTGCTGGCGCGAGTGGCCCGAATACCTTATGTCATCGCTAGCGTGGGCGCCTGCAAGGTCGTTTCAACAACTTGCCGCTTTTTTTTGTCAGCAGCGCTCCGCATGGCGAGTTACCGTTCGTTCAGAGACGAAAACAGCAGGAAAGTCGCTGCCGGCCTGCTCGCACGCGCCGCCGGAGATTCCATTGTGCCGGACCTGGCTTTCAGCTTGCCGCCTTCGCAGTTGCCTGTCCCAGCGAGCATCCGGTCGATTTCACAGGCCCGAACGGTCGTCGCCATTAGCCCGATCGCCTACTGCAAGCCCGGGAGTTGGCCCAACGAGGACGGTGCTCTTTATCGCCAGTACGTAAAGAAGATGGCGCAAATTGTATTCAAGCTCCTGGAACGCGGCTGTGCCCTGGTGATCGTCTGCTCGTCCATAGGAGACGACGACGGCGTCATCCCCGATATCCTCACCTGTATCGGGGACGAGTCGAGGACGAGGTTTGCAGGACAGATGCGCATTCCGAGAATCGCGACCTGGAAGGATCTCGTTGCCTCACTCTGGGATGCTGATTACCTCATAGCCAGCCGCCTGCACAGCGCGATTCTCGGCTTCGCCACCCAAACGCCAACCATCGCCATCTCTTTCGATCCAAAGGTGGACTCGGTGATGGAAGACCTCGGGCAAACCGACTACGTCTTACAGATCCGCAAGTTCTCAGCGGAGGACGCAATCGAATTGCTCGAACGGATGGAATCCCGCCGAGGTGATATTCGGGAGCAGATCGGCTCGTACCAGCGTCGAATCCTCGCTGCACTGGCGTTGCAGTATGACGCTCTCGCCGAATTTGCACTCGGGGCATCCGCGGCAAATTC
>Ga0209517_10000543_pt1 | contig 64058 bp, 52 predicted proteins | sample PeaSoiMetSII2010_FD_187695 | JGI IMG/M metagenome (GOLD analysis project Ga0209517, IMG submission 187695) | Peat soil microbial communities from Weissenstadt, Germany - SII-2010 (SPAdes) (version 2) | ecosystem: Environmental > Terrestrial > Soil > Wetlands > Peat | place: Germany... | reverse complement strand
GCCATCTGTTGATTGGCAATTATCATTTTGCACGCGATTACGGGTGTGTGCACCCCGGCATGCCTCTTGGCCGCAAGCATCTCCGTCGAAGCCGTGACGCCCCCACTGGTGGGTTTGGCCATACTCAAAGAGCTACTTCTAGACTAGGTTGCCCCAGAAGGGAAGTCAATTCATTCGATGACCGGGTGCTTCCCCACGGTTCCGGCCGGTGCTGCTGGACTCGGAGCCCCCTCCTCCATTTTTTTTGCGCACTCTTGGTAAAATCCTGATTCCACGACGGTTAGCCTTGGTACATACCGCAAACTGCTCGCAAAATATTGTGGAATAAGAAGTTACAGGCAAAGGTAATTATCCCTTGACATCACTTATGCCGGAACTAGGATCAAAGTACCGATCCTTTCATGTCTGGCGTCGATCTCATCAAGCTGAAACTAGAACGGGCCGACAAGCACATCCATGAGCTTGAGAGTGAACTGCTGGCCTTCAAGAAAGCCAATCCATACAAAATCGGCACCAAGGATGATCCGCAGACCCGACAGTTGATCTACTACATCACCAAAGCGGATGACGTTCCGGCGCGAGTCTCGCTCATCGCCGGGGATGCTCTTCAAAACCTCAGAACTGCGCTCGATTATCTTGCGTGGCAACTCGTTCCCGCCAGCGAGCGGAGCGCCCAGACCTCGTTCCCGATCTCCGATGACGCCGCGAAATACGAAACCGAAAAGGTGCGAAAAATAAAGGGAATGCCGCAAGCTGCCGTAGATGCTATCGACGCGACCAAGCCTTACAAGGGAGGGAATGATGCTCTCTGGCGTCTCCACAGACTTAACAACATCGACAAGCACCGTCTGCTCGTTACCGTAGGCGGTTCTTTCAGTTCCTTCAACGTCGGGGCACACGTCATCGGCAACCTGCTTAAAGGCGGAATCGCAATGCACCTTGGTTTGAAGCCGGGAACCGTTCTTCCGATCCCTAACCTGTACCTCAGTCCCAAGGACAAGATGTTCCCGCTGAAAGTGGGCAGCGAACTCTTCACCGACATGCCCGGCGCGGAAGTGAACTATCAGATGGATTTCCGAATTGAGGTAGCGTTCGGCGAACCTGGTATTTGCGAGGGTGAGCCGCTGCTCGAAACGCTCAAGAATATGCTTGATCTCGTTGGCAACGTCGTGACCAGCTTCGCCCCGCTGCTCTGACACACTTCCGCCAGTCTGCCGTGGTAAAATCACGGCAGCATGACGGGCATACGCCGATGAGCGGCCAAGCACAGGGCGATCAACCCGGAGCGCGAAAGATTTTGAAACCATCCCCGGATGTTGCGAGGAAGATGCACCCACTTACGCGGGCGTCATTCCACGGTCTGCTGCAACGAGCGGCGAAGCCTCACGCTCAACAATCCTCTTCAAAAAAGCGTTGAAAATCAGGTTGCCCTGATCTCTTCGATTGTAGCGGAACGAATATTCGTCCAAGTACGTTTGCAGGTACTTCCGGCTCACGGAGTGGTAGACCCCGCCGATCCCGCGCTTAATCAGTGACCAGAATCCCTCGATGGTCTGGGTGTGAACGTCGCCCATCACATAGATGTTTTGCTTGTGCTGAATTCGCTTGTGCTCGTAGCAATTGGCGTGCATCCCGAGCCTGTCGTACACCGGATAATCGTCCGTGAACACGGTACTCTGCGGCAACACGCGCTCCGCGATGATCGGAAACAGCGTTGCGGCTTTCACGTCTGGCGTGACAAAGGCCATCACACGGCCTTTCCCGCCGCGCTCGACCATGCCGAACACTGGCGTCTTTTCGTCATTGTCACGTCCGCGCATCCCGCGATTGCCGTGCTTGTTCTTGCGCTTCCCGCCCACGTATGTTTCGTCCATCTCCACCGCCGATCCCTCCAGTTGCATGTCAGTTTCGGACAGCAACGAGCGAATCTGGCGGAACATGCGCCATGCGGTTTTATAGGTGACCCCGGTTTCACGCTGAATCTGTTTTGCGCTGATCCCGCAGCGCGTCGAAGCCATGAGATACATGGCGTAGTACCAGAGCCGCAGCGAAGTGCTGGAATGCTCAAAAATCGTCCCAGCCATCGGAGAAATTTGTGTACCGCAGTGGTCGCAGGAATACACCGGACGCCCGTTAATCCGGTAGTGCTTGCGATCCTGATTGCACTTTTCACAGTGGGCGATCCCGCCGGGAAACCGTTGCTCTTTCAGGTGCTCAAGGCAAGCGGCATCATCGGGGAACTGGCGATTGAAGTCCATGATCGTGTAGCGCAGGTGCTTCGGGATTGTCTGTCTGCGGTTCATTGTCCACCCACCACAGATAGTATGCCATTTGTTCTACGTGATGTCAAGGGATAATTACCCAGGCAAAATATTCCAAACTAAGGGGTTAGAGGCTGCGCCGCGACCGTCGGAGCTGGCCGCCACAACGCCTTCGGTTGCGATGCTGGAAGATCTTCCGCGCACACTTCGAAGTTGTCAGATCCTGCAGTCTCAGTAAAGGTCGTTCTTCACACCCGGAGATTTATTTCTGTGGAAAAGTGAGGATCGGGGGCCCCGGGCCATGGTAGATTCAGCCCTATGAAGCGGAGGGCGATTCCGAAGCAGGTAAAGCTGGACGTGCTAACGGAGGCCGGTTATCAGTGCGCTGTCCCTACTTGTAGGACGATCCTTTCGCTTGACATTCACCATATAGACCAGGGAACCGCTCCCGAGGCCAGATCGCACACGTGTTGGGCGCATGCTTCGCTCTTCCGTCCCGTGAGCCGTCATTATCTTGCATCTTGCCGCCTTTTCAGGCATCTCTAGTACGACGCGGTTGCCGCCAGTTCTGTTCCAAGGGTTCCAGCTGAACTGGGCTGTTGACTTGCGGGGCTGGGCTTGGAGCATTGGCCTTGCGGTGTTGACCTGAGATGATCCCATACGTCCAACCAAGCGCTATGCGGCACCTTTCCACACCGCAATGTCAGGAGATCTGCCGGTGAAGGCGCGCTGTCTTCCGTTCTCCCAAGTCCCGCATACCACGCGGCTTTTCGCCGACTTCCTGGCCTACTTGCCCGCCGTCCAGCCGTTCTATCCCAGGCCGCCTCACTTCGGCGAATGGCTGGGAGAAGAAGCAAAGGCCATTCACTACGATTCCACGCGCCGCGAGCGCGTCGCCACCATCCTCGCAAGGCAAAACCAGCTGCGCCAGGACAAGTCTTGGGATGCCTCGAAAACCCTGGCGAATCTCGAACGCCTGCGCCAGGGTGCGGCTGCCGTGGTCACCGGACAGCAGGTCGGCCTTTTCGGCGGACCGATGTTCGCCATCTACAAGGCCCTGACTGCAGTCAAACTCGCCGAGCAGGCAACTGCCGCCGGCGTGGATTCCGTCCCCATCTTCTGGCTGGCTACTTACGATCACGATCTTGCAGAAGTGAATCACGTGTCCCTGCCGGGGCCGGAAGGCGCATTGCAGCCGCTCTCCACCACCAGCCACGGCCTTCCCGGAGCGCCCGTAAGCACGGTCCATTTCGGCGATGAGATTCTCCCGCTGTTGGAACAAGCTTCGTCTCTGCTCGGCGAAACCGAGGCGGCAACGCTGCTGCGCGAGACCTATCGTTCCGGCGAGACCCTTGGAACGGCCTTCGCTGCTTTGTACGCCCGGCTGTTCGCGGACTGGGGAGTGATTGTGCTTGACGCCTCAGACCCGGAACTTCACCGCGTGGCCGCGCCCATCTATCGCGCCGCCATCGAGCGCTGCGGCGAACTTGCGGATGCGCTCATGGTTCGCGGCCAGGCACTCGAAGCCGCTGGCTATCACCAGCAGGTGAAAGTCGCGCCGTCTTCGGTCTTGCTGTTTACGCTGCAGAACGGCGCCCGTACCGCCATTCACCGTCACGGCCAGAGCGAGAGTGCGGAGTTCCTGATCGGCGCGGAGGCCAGCGCCGAGAAGATCTCCCAGGAGGAACTGCTCCGCCGCATCAGTTCGGTTCCTGAGCAGTTCAGTCCCAACGTGCTGCTCCGGCCCATCGTGGAAGATTATCTTCTGCCCACTCTCACCTACACCGGAGGCGCCGCCGAAACCGCATATTTCGCCCAGGCGGGCGCCGTGTATGAATTTCTTCTGGGCCGGGTTACTCCTGTGGTTCCTCGTTATTCCGCCACGATTGTCGAACCCAAGATGCAGCGCCTGATCGAGCGCTACGGCATCACCGTGCCCGACGTGCTAGGCAGTCCCGAAGCGCTGCGCCAGAAGCTTGCCGCTCACAGCCTGCCCGAAGAGTTGCAGACCGCGTTCGACGCCGCGAAGAAATCCCTGGACTCGAACCTGTCCGCCATCAAAGAAAAGCTGGCCAGACTCGACCGCACGTTGGTAGATGCCGCGGAGACAGCCAACTCAAAGATGCATTACCAGCTGGAACGCCTGTATACGCAGGCCGCCCGGGCCGAACTGCAAAAGGGAGAACTGGTGAGCCGCCACGCCGACACGCTGAGCCATGCGCTCTATCCCGGCCGGGCGCTGCAGGAGCGCGGCGTCGGCGGCATGTACTTTATCGCGCGCTATGGACGCGATCTTCTTCACCAGATCTACGATTCCATCCAGCCCGACTGCCACGACCACCAGATCGTGGAACTGTAAGACTCATCCAAACTCTGAGATTCTTTCCACACCGTGGGGCCGGGTTAGTTCCTTTGGGTAATTGCCACGCCATTTACAATCGGGTCAAGCGATACTACAAAAATCTAAAGATCGCGCTCTTCAGGAGGAGCTATGTCCAGGGGACTTGCAGTAGTGTGTACGTTCGCTCTCGCCCTATGCGCTGTCTGCGCATCGGCGCAAACCTATCCCGACACCTTCAAGGTAGATTATTTCCAGAACGCCTTTGGCTCTATCGATGAAACCGTGCACATCACAAATCCCGGCACTGCGGGCGGAAACCTGTGTGCCGCCGTTTTCGTCTTCGACGTGAATCAGGAAATGCGGGAATGCTGCAGTTGCTTCGTCAGCCCCGATGGCCTGCGCACACTTTCTGTGGATACCGATCTGCTCGGCAACCCGCTGACCCAACCGGCTCCGACAGTGGGCGCGATCAAGATAGTCTCCACCACAACCACCAGCAGCGGTACCTGCCCGGCCTATCCTCTTAGCATGAAGCCCACGGCGAGCATTCGCGCCTGGGCAACCCACCTGGACAACAGCGGGGTTCTCACAGAGACGGCTTCGCAGGATGCCACGCTCAGCACCCTCGAACTTCAACGGCTGGAGCGTGAGTGCACCGGCGTCTACATTGTAGGCAGCGGGCACGGCCTCTGCTCCTGCGGCACAGGAGACTAGTTCAGGTTTGATTCTGCGTGGTGCTCCGGTCCACAGCCGGGGCATTCTGCGGAATTGTCTACACCCCTCCCCCAAGCGCGTTCGGTAGTGGCTCAGTTAAACTGAGCCACTACCGTGTTTTTTTGCTACTTGCTTTCGCTCGTCGCCAGATAGGTTCCCAGCCCGATCATGATTGCGCCCGTGACCGTCCGTTGCCTGCGGCGGAACGCGGCCGACGACCGGATGCGTTCTCCGAGCGGTCCGGCCAGTGCAATCACGATCAAATCAGCGCTCGTGTTCATCACCACCGAAATCGTCCCCAGGGTCACGAACTGCAGGAATACGTGCGCGTTGCCCCGGACGACGAACTGCGGAATAAACGAAAGAAAGAACAAAGCCGTCTTCGGATTCAGCACTTCGGTGGCTACGCCTTGCCACAGTGGATTGCGCGCCGGCCTGCTGGAACCAGGAATCCCACCGGGTTCTGCCTTCTCCTGGCGCGCGTCGAGAATCATCCGCACGCCCAGGAAGCACAGATAAGCCGCACCCACATACTTCACTGCGGCGAACGCCAGCGCTGACTTCGCCAGAATGATCGAGACGCCCAGCGCCGCCGCGAACACGTGCACCATCCCGCCCACAAACGTACCCAATGCCGAGAGCACGCCCTCGCGTTTTCCACCTGCAAGACTGCGTGCCAGCACGTACAGCATGCCCGGCCCGGGAGCGCCCGCCAGTAACACCGCCGCCGTCAGAAAAAGAAGGAACCGCGTCGAATCGAACATGTCGTTTCATCCCCCAGACTGCCAGGCCTGAATTGAACTCTCTATTTCCGCAGCCACTCTTCCAGTTCTGCCAGCGACTCCACCCGCGGAAATTCCTGCTCGCGGTAGGCCCCAGCCACATCAAACAGCACCGCTTGCATGCCCGCCCTGATTGCGCCGACATAGTCTACCGAGTACACGTCGCCCACGTACAGGCTCTCCGCGGCTTCAGCCTTCATCGCGCGCAGCGCCGCCTCAAAGATTGCCGGATGCGGCTTCTCATGGCCCACGATGCCCGAGTCCGTGATGGTGGCGAAGCAATCCTCAATCCCGCACCGGCGCAACACGGCGTCAATCCTGCCGTCGGCATTCGAAATCACCGCGATCGCATACTCCTCGCGAATGCGCTCCAGCGCCGCGCGCGTCCCGGGCAGAATCTGATCCCAGTTGGCCGAGTTTTGCGTGTTTTCGACCAGGGCATCGCGCACGCCATCGTCGAGAGCGTTGAGTTCCTCGAGTAGATAGGTGTGGAAGGTCCACCAGAATCCGTGATCCACCTTGCCGCCCATCATGCCCTGATCAAATTCCTGCTTGGTGCGCCGCTCCAGGGCCCGCCACCGTTCCAGCGTCGGATGTTGCGCCTCCGGCAGTAGAGCCAGCATGCGGGCGCGATTGGGGAACAGCAGAGTATTGCCCACGTCGAAGAAAATGAAACGCCTCTTGCCCATGAATCCATATTAACCAAGACAAGGCAATCCGGCGCGGTGCTCGAAGTCCTTCGTGATCCTTCGTGTGCTCTGTGGTTCATGCTCTTTGCATTCCAGCGCCTCAACGTGACCGGATTATGACGAAAGATGTAATATCCAGTTTCGGCCTCGGCTCTGTAGGGGGCTTCCGGGGATGATTTCCGCCATGGCGCTATCCATTCCAGCATCCGCGATTGCGCACGTCACCCGGACCACACGGGCCGCGCTGGCGGTGTACCCCCTGGCTCGCGCGCATTCGGCGATGTTTTTTGGACTCGCGGTCACTCTGCTCTACCGCATCACTCGTCAGGGCACACGGCAGGGTTTCTACAACATTCTCTGGGCAGTGGTGTTCGGTTTTGCCACCCTCAATATTCTCAGCCTCGCCACCAGGCGTTTTGAGCCCACCCGCCGCGGGCTCACTTTTGGCGAACTGATGGCGGTCTGCGTCGTGCTCGTTTCGGTTTTTCTTCTGGGATGGGAGATGCTTACCTTGTTCCACGTCTTTCCCATCAAAATAAGGCGTTGAAGGCAAAGTGCTTAGAGGATGAGATTTTCACAGTGTTCCTTACGGAACACTTATACGTACGAATAGATACGTACACTGAATCTCGAAGTCACACCCGCTCATCCCCTTCGTGGTTGACCGCCTTTTGCGGTATCATTCGCACTGATGGCGAAGAACACCCCCAACTTCGAAGTGACCTGTCCCTGCTGCAGCGCGGTGCTTAAAATTGACATCGAGACGCGCGCCGTGATCGCTCACACTGCTGCGGTGAAGCCGAAGATGTTCAACGATATGGAAGCGGCGGCCAAGGCCATGCGCGAGCAGGACAGCCGCCGGGAATCCATTTTCCAGCAGTCGGTCGAAGCCCAGAAACACGCCTCCGATCTGCTGGAGAAAAAGTTTCAGGAGGCGGTCAAGAAGGCCAAGGAAACTCCCGACACCGGCAAGCCCATCCGCGACTTCGATCTCGACTGATCCGGCCCGCCCATGACTTCCCCAGGAACGATTCCTCCGCGCACGACTCGCCCTCTTCTCCTCGGCCACCGTGGCGCCCGCGCCCGCAAAGAGATTATGGAGAACACGCTCGCCTCGTTCGACCGCGCACTGGCCGACGGCTGCGACGGTTTTGAATTCGATGTGCGCCTTACGGCCGACGAAGAGGCGGTGGTCTGCCACGATCCCAAGACCGCGGGAATGGAGATTGCCCGCGCCAGCGCCAAGCAGGTTTCCCAACTGCCCCGCCTGCGGGATGTTCTCCAGCGCTACCGCGATTCGTTTCTCGACATTGAACTGAAGGTCAAGGGCCTGGAGAGAATCGTGCTCGACCTGTTCCTCAGACACAAGCCGCGCCGCGGATTCGTGGTCTCATCGTTCCAGCCTGGAGCCCTGAAGTCCGTGCATGCGCTAGACGCCGCGATTCCACTCGGCCTGATCTGTGAATCGAAAACCCAGCTTCGCCTCTGGAACGAACTTCCAGTCGAATATGTGATTCTCCAGCAGGAACTGGTCCAGGCAGAATTACTCCGCAAAATAAAGGGAGCCGGAAAGAAAGTCTTCGTCTGGACGGTCAACGCCCCCGCGGACATGCAGCGCTTTGCCGAGTACGGCGTGGACGGCATTATCTCCGATGACACGGCCCTGCTCTGCCAGACCCTAGGTGCGTCGAATGCATCTCCCTGACAGAGTCAATGCGTGTAATGGCCTTGGTTACGTAAACTGTCCAGACCTGTCTCCCCGCCCGGCTTTCCGTGGTGGGTTATTTCCCGGTTGCGCGTCCTCGGGAGCAGCCCTGCGAGCCTTCGTGATCTCGGGTGCCAGATCATTTCCCCGAAAACGATTTGCAACTGGACTTCTCGTTACTCACTGGTTGAAACAGTGCTCGGGACGTTAAGTCAAAATGACTGTTGATTTTATGGGCAAAATTTCTGTAGCTGCAATTGCTGCTTTCGAAAAGTGGCCAATCTCTGCGGCACATTGCGGAGGGTTACTCCGGGCTGAAACCACGACAGCGTAAAGTAAGACCCCGTTCAGCAGTAACAGGATCCAGACGAAGTATGGAACAAGAACAAGGTTCCACCACGCCGAATCCGTCACCCATGATGGAAAGTATGGCCCTGCTCGGGCTAGAACGGACTGACCAGCAGCCAGCATCAGCACCAGAGCCACGACCAAGCCCCTTGTCCGCCTGAGCTGCTCGGCACCTTCCTCGAACCCCCAACAGAGTGCCAGGGTCAAGATGCCGGCATCATTGATGCGGTGATATACGCACAGGAAGCTTAAGGCGAGTAAAGAGCTGATTGCGAGAGTGTCCGAGCGCAGACGACCCCAGAACATGGCGTATGCCCAGATAGCCGCCCCTAAGAGGAAGATGGCATAAGCCAGGGCATTCGCGGCAACAGCACTATGCGCGAACGGGTACAAAGCTACCTGAAGATTGACCAATGGGAAGCGGAACGGATTGGCAGTAGTAAAGTCGTTACCACCGCCAGGGCCAAACCAGTACTGTAGATTCCTTCTATAGCCACCGACTAAAGCGGCAGGAGTCAGCGGAATGTGGGCGATCGCTACTCCGGCCAGCACAACACCGACCAACACGCCAGCGGCGACGACTCGCCATCGTCGTTGGACCAAGTAGTAGGCAAGAATCCATAAGCCAAAATGGGGCTTTAAGCAGGTCGCGATCGCGAGAATGGCTCCGGAAGCCAGGTCATGTTTGCGGCCGGCAAGATAGACGGCAAGCAGGCACAGCGCAATAGTAATTACTGCAGCGTTACCCACATGCAGTGCCGTGTGGAAGGGGCGAAATGTGAAAACGATAGCGGCGATGAGCCACGCTTTAGTATCATGAATGGCAGCGAATCGGCCCATGCGGACCAGCGACCATGCAATAATCCCCACACCCGCGAGCCCCAGCGCGGCCCAGCAAAGGTTGGCCGATCTCCAAGGTAGTAGGCTGAGAGGCGCAACAAGCAGATACGTAGCGGGCGGGTAAATAGGGACAATAGAAAGGCGTGACCCTACCAATTGCTTGGATGTGGCTGCAGCTAGGGCTCTGTCATAGGGATTTTCGCCATGACGCCAAAGCCAGGCACCGATGAAGGGGTCCGAGAAATCGTTCTTGCGAGCAATCAGGGCTGGGGCGACGTCACGATAAACGAAGTCCCCCAGCATGATCAAAATAATGAATGCCAAGAGTATCCGAGTCCCGTTGATCCTCATCCGAGATTCACCCATTGACATCGAAAACCGCAAGCATTGTACCCCCAAATCGCCTACTCCGACAGCTCGCCAATGCCTAGTTTCTCTACGCAGCCACTGCGGATCGCAACCTTCCGAATGGCGAGTGCAGCGCTGAATATGGCGCCAGTGGCACAGACTGGGTCAAGCGTACGATGCAAAAGAAAAGCCGCCCGGACATCGGGCGGCATCACGTTTGGTTCCACTCGCAGACGTTACTCGTTGGAGATCGTTGCCGTGGTCCCGTCAAGTTTGGTGAAGCTGACGGTGAACTTTTCGTTGTAGGTCCGGGCCTTGTCCTGCAGCACGCTGATGGCAAAGGCTTCGCCCAGAAGCATGGAGCTGTCGGAGTCGCTACGCCAGTGAATTCCAGCGTGGATGCCGTGACCAAAACTGACATTGTGCGCGAGCTTGTTCAACTCGCCATTGACCGTCATCTGGCCCGCATCCGAACCGGTGTAGGACGCCAGCGACAAACCGTCGTCGGTGGGCACCATTGGATTGGGAATCACGTGGCTGCTATCGAAGAAGAACTTCAGCAGCGTGATGCAAGCGCCCCCAACCACGCCGTGGCCGGTGGGATAGGCCGGATGCGTCGGCGAACCTTCGGGAAATGCCTGCGAAAGCAGATAAGTACCGTATTTGTTGAAGCTGGCCTGCACCGCTTTCGAGTTCAAAACATTGCTATTCAATTTGGCGTCAATGGTGTTTCCCTGGCCAGTCTCAATCAGGTGGACCAACCCGCCCCCTGACTCGGGACGATGGCGGAGGTGGACGACCCACTTCTGGTACCAGACCCTGTCCAACGCCCGGGCGGCAATCTCCCCCAGCGCCGCGGCCACATCGGGTCCGCCGAAGGTGCAGAAGCCAACCTGGGTTTTGGAATTGACATAGGGATTGCCAGGATTCAAGGGCACGCCCAGCGTATTCAGTACCAGAAATGCCGTGAAGTACGCCTGATACAGCACGTCAACATGGGTATATGCGCCGAGACCGCGTCCATCCTGCAGGTACCGCAGTTGCAGGTCCGGCTGGTTTAAGAGCCCAGTGGAAACGCCGTTTTGGACCTCAGACCAGGTCGTGAGGTCATACATGTAGTCAATGTTCGGCAGGTAGGTGATCAACTGCTGGCTGATCGGTTGCGCGCCGAGCGCTGTGGGTGTAATAAGCAATTGCGAGAGGTACGGCCCCACGGTCTCCCCGGGATAAGCGCCCCGGAACAGGAGATCGGGAGTGACCTGGCCGCTGCCGTTTCTCGGGCCGGCGTAATAGGGCATCGCCGAAAGTTCCGCCGCCGCCTGACTCGCCGTGGCGTTGCCTGCGTAGTCGGTAAAGGCCACATCGCGCAACAGCGAGGCCCAGTACATTTCCACCAATTCGGTTCCATAAGCAGCGCTGGCGACGCCCGCTGGTGGAGGAACGACCACAACGCTTTCCTGATTAGCCGGGCTGGGAGCATTGCCGAATTGCACGCCGTCACAGCCCTCCAGGTCGAAGCATAGTGCGCCTTGCGGCCCGTTCAGTTTGCGCGTCCCGCCAAGAATGATCTTCTCGAAGTCGGCAGGATTGCCGGTGGCGAAAGCCCTCTTCATGCTTTCGTAGGCGTTCAAATTTACACGCCCGTAGCCGTCCTGAAGCAGGCCCTTCGTATAGCTGCCTGATTTGTCCGGATAGCCGGTTTCGTCGCCGTTCGTGGTGTGCGGAGGAACCGGAATCTGGGCATCTTTGGTCGCGGCTTCAACCCGCAACGCAAAACTCTTGGCCACGCGGGAGTTGCCAAAGCCAGAGGGCAGCCCGGTCGCGGCCTCGGCTTTTGTGCCGGAAGAATCGAGAATTGGAGACAATCCAATCGCGCCGGCGGTGGCCGCTGCGGCGCCTATCTTGCCCATGAACTTCCGCCGGCTGGGCGACGCCGGATGTTGCTCCCGCTCCACGGGAGAGGGCAGAGGTTGCGAAGGTACTGGAGGGCGTTCCATGTCGGATCTCTCTTCCGGGGGAGGAGGAGATGCGGGTGGTGGATGAGGGATCTCCTTACTTTACTGGGATCTCCCTATTGATTCCAAAAACCGCTGGCATTGTACCCCGTCAATCCCCAAGCGGGTCAATGTGAAACAATTTGCATCCTCAGCGCATCAGCACATGCACTAACGCCTGGCAATGGAACGAGCAGGCTGCAACAAAACAGGCCCGACCGTTTTGGCCGGGCCTGTTTTCATTTCGGTGTGAGTGGTGGCTACTGTGCTCCGGCGGCGAGTGAGTTTCCCGCGGACAACGCATTCTTCGCTTCCTTGATGCCTGACTGGATGTGCTGCTCCCAGTCGAGATGCGGAATCGGCGACGCCGCAGCGGCCTGGTAGAGAGCCAGGGCATCCTGAGGACGACCCAGGCGTTTCAGGCACACCCGGGCAGCGCTGAGTTGCGCCGTCAGCGCCTGCCGCTCCGCCGGATAGGCGGCTGCAAGAGCCTCGTATTCGGCCAGAGCACGATCAAATTCCTGCTTCTCTTCGGCGCCCTTGCACAGTTCCAGCCAGACTGCCGCCGGCATCCGGTTTCCACCGGCATCAATGTATTCGGCATAGTCCTGGAACGCGGCCTCGACTTCGTGAGCCTTCAGATGCATCAAGCACGTCTTGACCGTCGCCTCCAGGTAGGCCTTGGTATCGTTTTGCCGGGTATAGACTTGGCGCAGCATGTTCCAGGCATCAATGGAAGCCGGTTTGCCCGTCACGTAGTGGTTCAGGACCGCGATCGCCTCGGCCGTCTGGCCATTCTCCATCAGGTTGCTGGCCTGTTCGAGCTCGGGATCGTTGCTCCATTCCAGTTTCTCTTCAATCGCCTTGTTCGCCTTGTGCTCCAACCCGGAATGCTGGATGGCCACCGCCGCGACCGCCCCAAACAGGAAGCCGCCCACGTGCGCCCAGTGCGCCACACCGCCCATCGAGCCCGACAGCGACCCGTAGAAGATCTCAACCAGCAGCCACAGCGGCAACAAGCACCACGCCGGCGCCTGGAAGGTGCGGATTCGTATGAAGAGCATCCATGCCATCTTGATCTTCATCTTGGGGAAGCGCACCAGGAAGGCCCCCATCAGCGCCGCCACTGCCCCCGACGCACCCAGGGTTGGCGTGAGGCTTGCCGGATTGCTCCAGGCGTAAAACTGCAGGGCGGCGGCCCCTGCAAGCAGGTAAAAGGCGGAATATAGCCAGCGGCCCCACGCGTCTTCCAGCACAAATCCCGCCAGCCACAGGAACCACATGTTGCCGATCAGGTGCAGCCAGCCACCGTGCAGGAAATTCGCTGTGAGATAACTGATGGCGGTCGGGTTGGCCGGCACGAACGCATAATGTTCGACCATGGAAGTTGCCGACAGCTTCACCAGTTGCTCATTCAGCAAGTCCATCTCCTGCTGCAGCTTCGCCCCGTCCGCCGTCATCTTGATCTTGGCGTCGTAGGCGTTCACGACGTCGCGGTACGGGTCTTGTGCGTGCATCCACAGGTCCGGCTGGCTTTGCTTGAAGGAATCCACCAGGCGCTGCGATTCGGGTTGCATCTTCAGTTCGGGATGCAGCGCCGCCAGCAGGATGATGTGACTCTTGGTCTGACCCAACTCCGGCGCTTCGTTCTCGATCGCCGACGTGGTGAACAGGAAGACCACCGTATTGATGGCGATCAGGGCAAGCGTGATCAGCGGCCAGCGCCTGGCCTCCATGTTTTCGTGCTTGATGGGAATCAACATCGAACTACGCACCTGGCGCCACAATCGCGCAACACTCCGCGCCAGTTTAGGTGGGTTTCGGTCCCATTCCCAGATGACTCAGGGCCTTGGCCGATCTTTAGTAACCATGACTGCAGGGGGCGTGATGCGGGCAGGTGGACCTCAAACTCCGGCGCCGGGCTAGTCGGCCGCAGCTTCGAATACGGCACTATTTGTGGAGGGTCGCTTCAGGAAGGCGGTACGCTCGGTTTCGAAGGATTCCAGATTCGCTCCCAGGGCCTGCTCGTCCCAGCCCAGCACGGCGCCAATGCGCAACGCCGCTTCCCGGCTGCACGTCTCCGACCAGCAGGGCCCGAGCGCGACCGGGACCCGCCGCAGCAGCACGTCGCCCAGGCTGACCGCGAACTCTTTGCGGTAGGCCTCCACGACTTCGGCGACAAGATGAGACGTGTGCGGGCAGATGGGCGCGCGCAGTTCGGCGCTGACCAGCGCCATGCGGGCAATGTCCACCGCACGCTTGCCGTGCCACTCCACCATACCGCGCGCCGATTCCTGGCTAACCGATCCTGCCCGGGCAATCTCGGCAATCTCATCGTCCATCATGGGGTCGAGCGAGGTGCCGGGGCCCATGGCAACCGCTTCGGGCTCGGCGACCGCAATGCCGATCTTGCGCGCGCACTCGCGGGCCAGCGAGGCCGCGGTGGTGAGCTTGCCTCCGATCACGGAAATCATTTTGGCCGCGCCTTCCTCGGTGTGATCATGCAGGAAGTGCCGCCGCGTCACCGCCGAAGGCTTGTTCCCGGGCGAGTTAGGCAGCGGACGCACTCCCGCAAATGCGTACCTGATGTCGCGCGGTGAAATCTTCGCCTTGGGAAACAGCTGCGTCACGGCGCGCAGCAGATACTGGATTTCTTCCTGCGAAGGCGTGGTTTTTCCGGGATCTCCCGTATCCGGCACCTCTGTGGTGCCGACCAGAATCTGATCGTTCCAGGGCAGGACAAACACCGGACGGCCGTCGGCAGCCTCGCTATAAAGCGCCGCACTCGGTGACCCCGGAAACCGCGGCAGAACAATGTGCGATCCGCGCACCCCGCCCAGCATCGGCTGCGCCGTGCGGACCGAAGACCGCTGACAAACGCGGTCCGCCCACGGGCCGGTGCAGTTCAGGATCCATCCGGCCTCGACCCGCTCGTCCTTGCCGGAGGTGCGGTCCCGCAACAGCACGCCACGCGCCCGCCCGTGCGCTACATCCACGGCCAGCACTTCACAATGATTGCGGACCACCGCTCCCGCTTCGGCCGCTTCCGTCAGCCACTCGGCGACCAGGCGCTCGGGAAACTCGCACTGCGCGTCTTCGTAATTGAGCATCGTCCACTTATGGCCGGAGTCCAGCGCCCGTTCCACGCGCTTCAGTTCCATCTCGCTCAGGGCGCTGGGATTCTTGCCCGCAAAGCGCTGGTAGAGCCACAGCCCGGCGCGCACTTTCAGGGCGCTGCGCTGGCTCTGTTCATTCAGCAGGAACAGGAAGTGCACGGGATGTACCAGGTGCGACCGCTCCCGCAGCAGCCGTTCGCGTTCCCGCACCGACTCGCGCACCAGCTCCAGTTCGCCGTGTTCCAGATAGCGCAGCCCACCGTGGATGACCCGTGTGGAGCGGCTGGTTACGCCGGAGGCGAAATCGTTCTGCTCCACCAGCAGCGTGCGCTTTCCGGCGCGGGCACACTCGCGCGCCACCGCCACTCCATTGATACCGCCGCCAATGACCACCACATGAAAGTGCTGGCCCTCCAACGGCGCTCGAGGTTTGACCGCTAAAGCCATGAAATTAGACGGGAAATCCTGGTCGTGCCACTCCTGAACTAATTATGCTGGATTCGATTATCCCGGATTCGCAAGTTGCTAATCGTTCCAAAACGGGCCGTCACTGTGCAAATCTTTGCCCCCACTATTGTGCCCCTCCGAGGCCTCCAGATGAAGGTGACGTTGGTCCCACGCGGTAACCTGGCGCCGGGTGCCTCTGGAGACCTCCAAGGTGATGCCTGAAGTAACTTTATTTGCGCTGCAGTTTCCCCCGTGCCGATTGAATCTTCCATCCGCCGTCATTTACATTGGTTGCCGAATGTCCACCACCGGCGAACGTTTCGAACGCGCGGTCACCATCATGGAGCGCCTGCGCGCTCCGGGCGGCTGTCCCTGGGACCGCGAACAGACCTTCGATTCCATCAAGCCTTACACGCTCGAAGAAACCTACGAAGTCCTCGAAGCTATTGATAATCGCGACTGGCCCGAACTGGCCGGCGAACTGGGCGACCTGCTCCTGCAGGTGCTGTTCTACGCGGAAATGGCCAAGGAGCAGGCTTCATTTTCCATTGACGACGTGCTCGACCGGCTCTCCACCAAGCTCATTAACCGCCATCCCCATGTTTTCGGCGATACCAAGGCCGATACCGCCGCCGAAGTAAAGCGCAACTGGGATGCATTGAAGGTCGAAGAAAGAAAGAAGCGGCAGAATAGCGGGGAAGCCACCGGAGGGGACACCAACAAAAAGCATTCCATCCTCGACGGCGTTTCGTCGGCCATGCCCTCACTGCTGGAGGCGCACAAGCTGAGTTCTCGCGCCGCGCAGGCGGGGTTCGACTGGCCGGATGTCGAGGGCCTGTTCGACAAGCTGCGCGAAGAAACCGACGAACTGCGCGCCCAGCTCAAAGAATTCCCCGCACCCGGACCGCGTCCGCAGGGCCGCGGCACGGCGGGGTCGGGACGAACCGTTGTCCCCGAGCCGCTGCAGGCCCGTCTGGAAGAAGAAGTGGGCGATCTGTTCTTCGTCCTGGTCAACATCGCCCGTTATTTGTCGGTGGATGCGGAGTCCGCCCTGCGCAAGACCAATCGCAAGTTCAAGCGACGCTTCCAATGGATGGAAGACCGTCTACGCGAGAGCGGACGCTCCCCCGACCAGGCACCGATGGAGGAACTAGAGTCTCTATGGCAGCAGGCCAAGCGCGAAGAGAAACAGAGCGAAGAGAAACAGCACGAGGAGACGCAGGCGTGAGCCCCGATCCCATCGTCATCCGCCGCTGTCACGGCCTCGATGAGCTGCGCGCCTGTGTCGCGTTGCAAAAAGAAGTCTGGAATTTTTCCGACGCCGAACTGGTGCCGCTGCGCATGTTCGTGGTGGCCGACAAGGTCGGCGGCCAGGTCGTGGGCGCTTTCTCGGGCAACGAGATGGTAGGCTTCGCACTTTCGGTCCCCGGCACTCGCTCCGGCCACATCTATCTGCATTCGCACATGCTCGCCGTCAGAAAAGACCATCGCAATGGAGGCCTGGGCCGCCGCCTGAAACTGCTGCAGCGCGAAGACGCGCTGGCCCGCGGCATCGGCCTGATCGAGTGGACGTTCGATCCCCTCGAAATCAAGAATGCATATCTCAACATCGAAAGGCTGGGTGCCATCGCGCGCCGCTATACCATCAACCAGTACGGCATCACGTCGTCGCCCTTGCAGGGAGGACTGCCGAGCGACCGCCTGATCGCCGAATGGTGGTTGAAGTCGAAGCGGGTCGAAACCTTGCTGGCCACGGGCAGGAATCCGGCGTTCCAGTGCGTATCGAGCATTACCGTGCCGGAACAGATCTACGCCTGGAAGGCCGCGCTCGAAACCCGCGGCCAGGCGCAGCAATTGCAGGAGCGCAATCGCGAAGAGTTTCTGCGCGCCTTTCCCCAGGGTCTGACCGTGCTGGGCTACGAGCGCGATCCCAAGGGCAACGGCAGATTCCTGCTGGGGCGTTGGGACGAAAAATGGTCGTACGCGTCGCAGGAGTAGGTTTCAATGTTTCAACGTTTCAAGGTTTCAAACGGAAACCCGCGGCGATAAGATCTTGAAACCTTGAAACTTTGCAACCTTGCAACCTTGAAACCTTGAAACCTTGAATTATGAAGATCGAAGCCATCACTCTCCGCGAAATTCATATGCCGCTCGTCCATTTTTTCGAGACGAGCTTCGGCCGCACCTACAGCCGCCGCATTCTGCTGGTCACTGCCCACTGTGAAGGCATTGACGGGTGGGGAGAGTGCGTGAGCGGGGAAGACCCGTTCTACAGCAGCGAGTGGATTGAGAGCAGCTGGCTGACTATGACGAGCTATCTCGTTCCGGTGCTCCTGGGCAAGACGGTCGGATCCGCCCGCGAATGTCCGGCGCTCCTCGCCAAAGTTCGCGGCCACCGCATGGCCAAGGCCGCCCTCGAAAACGCACTGTGGGACGCCGAAGCCCGGCAGAAGCAGCAGCCGCTTTGGAAACTGCTCGGCGGCACGCGCCACGAAATTCCCTGCGGCGTTTCCATCGGCATTCAGGATTCGGTCGAGCAGTTGCTCGAAAAAATCCAGACCGAACTGGCCGCCGGCTACCGCCGCATCAAGATCAAGGTCAAACCGGGCTGGGACGTGAATGTGCTCGAACGCATCCGCTCGCGCTGGGCCGACATCACGCTGAGCTGCGACGCCAATTCCGCTTACACGCTCGATCAGGTCGAGCATCTGCGCAAGTTCGACCAGTTCAACCTGCTGATGATCGAGCAGCCCCTGTGGGACGATGAAATTTACTACCACGCCCGCCTGCAAAAAGAACTGCGAACCGCCATCTGCCTCGACGAATCGATCGTCAGCGCCCGCACTGCCGCCTTCGCCGTCGAAACCGGCGCCTGCCGCATTATCAACGTCAAAGTCGGCCGCGTCGGCGGCTTCTCCGAGGCCCTCAGCATTCACGACGTGTGCCAGTCTCAGAAGATTCCCGTCTGGTGCGGCGGCATGCTCGAGACCGGCATCGGCCGCGCCCACAACATTGCACTCTCCACCTTGCAGAACTTCAGCCTGCCCGGCGACGTTTCCGCCTCGAAACGCTATTGGAAAGAGGACGTCATTGACCCCGAGGTGGAAGTCTCGCCCCGGGGAATGATCGCCATCAGCGACCAGCCCGGCACAGGCTATCGAATCAAACCAGATTGGATTGAGAAGTTGACCGTGAGGGAAGAAACGCTGCGCGCCGGCTAGCCGTTACCGCGGATTTTTCTTCTGCTCGGAGCGTTCGGGCCCGTGCCCGTTGTGCGCCAGCCTCTCCTGCTCTGCCTTCAGCAGTTGCACACCATGGGCGAACGTCAGCTTGTCGGGCACTCGCTGGAAATCGCTGAACACTTCATCCGACACCATGCTGAGGGTCTTGAACAGCAGAATCTTCCCCGTGATATTCAGGTTCATTTCCGTGATATCCCACGCGCCGCTGCTGACCTCGGCCTGCCGCACGAGAAAATGCCCGCCTTTGTCGAGGCGGCCAATGATGCCCCAGCCGAACGTGACGTCCCGGAACAGTGTGCCGTCAATCAGGGCGATGCGCCGGCTGGAGGCGTCAATTAGCAAGTATCCCTGCATCCCGGCGAGCGCCTGCTCCACGCGCGAGGGCGGTGAGTACGAGGAATTGGGCGTGAACTTCAGCCGCACCAATTCGGTGCCCGCCGTGCCCATGCCTTCTGCGCTGGGCTCCGTGCCGGCGTATTCGTAGCGAAAGGCGTCAGGTAGCGCCTTCACGATTTGCAAAGTCCGGTCCGCATCTTCCTTTTCGCGCGCCTTCTTCTTGCGGAGCTGGTCGGGACTGTTCATCAGCCACGCCAGGTGGCTGGCCTCGCCCTGTTGCTGCGCCGGAGTCAGCGGTTCATCGTTAACTGCAATCAGCACCCCCACCATGGCATCGTCGGTTTCCACGTAGAGATGGGTTTGCGATCCTTTGGGAGTCTGTTTCCGCGACCGGAACAGGTGCTTGACGGCGGTGTTGTTCGCCGCCGCTACTTCGTTCGCCACCGCAGCCCGCACCAGTTCGCCAGCCGGCATCGCAGGCGCTGCCGGGGCTTGGGCCGGCAAGGCCGTTACCGCGGTCACCGTTAGGAGAAGCGTGGCAATCGCCAGATACGCCGCCAGCCGCTTCCGGTTGTTGTGCATTTGTGTATTAGTGTAGCAATTCGCGCTGCAGCCGCAGGCGGGCGTGACTTCGCCACCGTCCATGGGCCAGAGTTCCATGCCCTTTCGTGCAGTTTCGTCCCGATCTTGCACATTCCTTCGCTTGCCGCGCGCTCCGACGGTTGGGTATAGTCATTGGCAGTGGCGCAGACCTTCCGGTACCTGGCCTTCCTAGTATCCCTGGTCATGCGGTATCCCGTGTTCGAAGGAGAACGTTCATGAGTGCTCCGTTGTCGGGCGATTTGGCGCAGATTGGCAAGTCTGTGGTGATCAAAGGCGAATTATCTGGCAGCGAAGACCTTTACGTGGATGGCGTCGTGGAGGGCAGCATCGCCCTCAAGAACAACAGCCTCACCGTCGGTCCCAACGGACAGGTCAAGGCCAGCGTGGACGCCAAGGGAATCGTGGTGCAGGGCAAGCTGGAGGGCAATGTGCTGGCCAGCGAGCGGGTCGAGTTGCGCAAGTCGGCGGTGGTTACCGGCGACATTACCACGCAGCGCATTGCCATTGAAGAAGGCGCCTACCTGAAGGGCAAAGTGGACATTCAGGGGCGGGCAGAAAAGGCCGCAGGAAAGTAACTTTCCCTTTTCACGTTAGCAGGTTAGAGTGGCATCAGTAACGCAGAACTTCATGAAGCTCTTTCGCGGCCCATCGGGCGGACCCGAGGCAGAAGCGCCTCCTCCGGCCCAGAAGCTCACGCGCCGTTCCAGCGGGCTCGGCGAACTCGCCCGCCTGTGGGAGGGCGATGAGCCGTTGTGCGTGCTCGATCTGGGTTCCACCTCGGCCACCAACATCCGTTTTTTCACCGGACTCGGCCACAAGATTTACAGCGAAGATCTTCTCGTCGCCTCCACCGATCCCAGCTTGGTCACCAAAGACGAAGAGGGGAATGCCATTCTCGACAGCCGCCAGTTCCTGGCCGACAACCTGGTGTACCCGGCGGCTCACTTCGACGCCGTGTTGTGCTGGAACTTGCCCGATTATCTGGACGAAAGCCTCGTCCGCCCGGTCATGGGACGCTTCTGGTCGGTGCTGAAGCCCGGCGGCGTGCTGCTGGCTTTTTTCCACACCAAGGACGCCGGCCCCGATTCTCCCTGCTACCGCTTTCACATTGTGGGAAAAGATACGCTCGAAATGCAGCGCATCGTGCTGAAACGCGAAGCGCGCCGCGGGCCCACCGGCGCGGTACACACCGCCATCGCAGACGGCTTCCGCCTGCAGCGCGTCTTCAACAATCGCCACATCGAAACCCTCTTCCGCGACTTCGCCTCCATCAAATTCTTCCTCGCCAGAGACAACGTGAGGGAAGTGCTGGTCGTGCGCTAGTTGCAATTTGGGTCCGGCAACACTCAAGTGGAAAGCAGCAAGGCTCATGTGGAGACAGCCGCCTCGGCTGTCCAGTTTTGGCTGGTTTACGACAATCGAACATTGTCGCGGTGCTTGCGGCCATCGGGTTAGAGCTCGTCTACAAATGCTAGGTCGCGGTCCATTACATATCGTCCATAGCATTTTTCGCACATCCAACGCTCATCTGGATCACAGTATCCGAACATCCCAACATCAATATGAGAATTGCACAGTTCGCAGTGCTCGTGATCCCAACCGGAAGGAACCAATCTGGTCCCGCCGCTCGGAGTCGACGTCTGGTTCTCTGATGGATAGTTACGACTTAGACCCCGCTGAGGGTCGGCGCGACTCAGCTTCGTCCAGAATTTCACTTCGCGGCCTTCTATGATCGATACGTCCTTTGATTCAAAGTCCTGCGCTACAGCGTCAGCCCCAAGGAACTGCTTCTTTTCCCAACCCCAGTCTGGATCAAGCACCATCCACACGTGGAACGCCTGCCAGTAAGGGCTCAGATAAGCAAGCGTGTGTCCGACAATGTCTGGTTCGTCTGTCGCCTCAAAGGTCAGAACGGCTGCCTTTGTTTCCTTGCTAAGCGACTGCACGCCTGCGCAAAGGCATCCGCGTTTTCCGAACAAGAGCCAAAACCACTGTGGGCCTGTGCTCTCGATGCTGCGATCAAAACTGCCCTCAAGCTCGAAATAGGTGTATCCCGCCTCCGCCGTCGGGCCGCGACGGACGGCGGTCACTACAAACTTCGGAAAATCTTCAAGAGTCTTCGGTTTGCGGACTTCCATTCTCGTCAGTCCCGGCAGTGCAAAGGAACATACCAAGATTACATGAGCATGGCAGCCTTGGTGGGGACTAGCGGGACTGCATCTCAGGTCAGTTGGTGTAACATCGCCATATCACAGGCAACCGGCCCTCCTCTCGCTTGCAAAGTTCGACCCGCTCGCTGACCTCCACACGATCACACCCATGCGGAACAGGTAATGCCGCGAGATCTCAACCTTCCCGGGAAGCTCAACGCCGTCCGATAGAATCTCCCGCATCTCCTCCGGCACATACGCCCTCCGCACCGACGCCACCCCATCCACCCGCGACACGTAACTCCGCATCAGCGGAAAGCCCGCGTACACCAGAGCCAGATGCAGCGGATGCCGCACCAGATCATTGATCAGCACGGCGCAGCGGCTCACGCGCAATGCTTCCTTCGCGAAGCGTGCCAGTTCGGCCGGCTCCAGATGATGCGCGAACAAGCTGCTGCTCACCAGATCGAAAGCGCCGTCCGGGAAGGGAAGCGCGAGCGCATCGGCAACCACGGAGTGATTCCCCGGCAGCAGGTGTGACTGCACACGATCGAGAAGGGCCACATCCAGCGTGATCCCCTCGCGGGTCAGTTGCTCGCCGGCAACCTTCGGCACCTCGCCGAATCCCGCCGCCACTTCCAGCACAGAGAAATGCTTCTTCCCCGTTGCCGCAGCCACGCGCCTGATCAGGCTGCGCGTCGTAGCGACGCCCCCGAACCAGCGGTTGATGCGGCTCAAATCGCGGAGCGACGCTTCGACCTCAGAAGGAGGACAATCGTCCGAATCGAGGATTTCAGCCGTGTTCACCCGCTGCATGATGGGATATGTACTTCTCCCCGGATATGAAGTCTAGATGGCCCAGTTCTCGGCGTTGTCTGAAGATTGTCAACAGCGTTCACGCCTCACGACCCGGCCGCTTCACTTCCGCACACGCACCACAATGGTCTCTGCAATGCGGTCATGCACGGTTTGCTTGTTGGGATGAACGCCATATTGAAAGAAACCGGATCCCGCTTCCAGCAGCGATGCGCCATATCCCAAGGCCCGCTCTACCGACTGCCACAAACTGATTCGGTCACGTCCCAGGGCCACGATGCGAATCCCGGTCAGCCATTTTCCCAGAGTGAGTCCGTTGCTGCGCCACACAACCAGGCCGCAATAGAGGACGGGCAAGATCGTGCTGTACCAGTTTTCGAAGGGATTGAAATTGAAGTGCATGTCTATGTGATGCTTTATGTCCCACAGCGCAATCGGTATCACCAGGCAAACGAAGATTGCCGAGACGGTGACAGTGTCTATTAGTAGAGCTGCGCCCCGGCGCCAAAACGAAGCTAACTCGACGCCCTCCAGGGCAAGCATGCGCTGCGTTTCGTGGGGATGGTAGCGTCCGCCCTGCCAGCGGCTCGCCGGGCGGGTATTCTCGGATGGCTTCAAGATGCAATGCCTCCAATGGGGAGATGTGCTGAAGAAGAAGACGCCTGAAATCGTGGACACATCAGCCGAGCTCCACCGGACCGCCCAGGGCGGCTGTTTCCCCGCACGAGGCCATGCTCACACTTCGGCCAGCTCTTCTTCCAGCAGTTGCTTGTTATACAGGTCGCTGTAGTAGCCGTTCAAGGCCAGCAGTTCGTCGTGGGTTCCGAGTTCGACGATACTTCCGCCGTGCAGCACGGCGATGCGGTCGGCGTTGCGCACGGTTGAGACGCGATGCGAAATAAAAATGGTCGTCCGGCCCTGCATCACGTCGCGCAGGTGGTTCAGGATTTTGTCCTCGGTATGGGTGTCCACGCTTGAGAGCGCGTCGTCCAGAATCAGAATCTTGGGGTTGCGAATCAGGGCGCGCGCCAGCGCCGTGCGCTGCTTCTGCCCGCCGGAAAGGGTAATGCCGCGTTCGCCCACCATCGTTTCGTAGCTTTCGGGGAAGCTCTCGATGTCTGCCGCAATATTGGCTGCCTCGGCCGCCTCGTGAATCGCTGCGTCCGTGGCCGAGTCCACGCCTAACGCGATGTTTTCCCGAATGCGGTCGCTGAACAGGAACGTTTCCTGCGGCACGAATCCAATACTCCGCCGCAGCGACGCCAGCGAATACTCGCGAATGGGCCGGCCATCAATCAGGACCGTTCCGGGCTCCGCATCGTAGATGCGCGGAATCAGGCTGACCAGAGTCGTCTTGCCCGATCCCGTCGGCCCGACAATGGCCAAACTGCTGCCGGCGCGGACGCGCAGGTTCACGTCGTCGAGAACCTGTTTCCCTTCGTAGCTGAAGTTGAGCCCGCGGAACTCGATCTCGCCTTCAATCTCGCGATCCTGCGCGCCCGCCTCGTCTTTGATCTCCGGTTGCTCCTGCATGATTTCGTTGATGCGGATCAACGACGCCGTGCCGCGCTGAAAGATGTTGATCACCCAGCCCAGAGCGATGATCGGCCACGTGAGCTGCATCATGTAAGTGCTGAAGGAAACGAATTGCCCCACGCTCATCGAGCCGGAGAGCAACAGAGTCGTTGTGATCCCGGGAGTCTCAACTCCGTCAACCGAAATTCCGAGATGCGAAGCCAGGGGCAGCGTTGCCTGCCCCATCAGCACTTCGCGCCCGCCCAGCCACAACACCAGCACGACCGCGCAGCCCAGCATGAGTTCGAGCGTGGGCCAGAGCATGCCCATGAGCCGCACCAGCTTCAGGCTGCGCCGGATGTATTCTTTGTTTTCGGTTTCGAAGGCTCGAATTTCTGCGTCTTCCTGCACGTAGGCCCGGATCAGCCGCGCTCCCGAGAAGTTTTCCTGTGCCCGCGCCGAGATGTCGGAGAACATGGCCTGGATTCTCTCGAAGCGGTCGTGAATCCGGCGGCCGAACGTCTGAATCACGATGCTCACCGCAGGCAGCGGCAGGAACGTGAACAGCGTCAGCCACGGACTGATGGAGATCATGAACGCCAGCGCGCCCGCCGTGTAGACGAGGGTATTGGCCGAGTACATAATCGCGGGGCCCAGCAGCATGCGCACCGCGTTCAGGTCGTTGGTGGCCCGCGCCATAATGTCGCCGGTGCGGTGGCGCTGGTAGTAGGAGTAGGAGAGCCCTTCCAGGCGCGCAAACAGGTCGTTGCGCAGATCGAACTCAATATCGCGCGAGACGCCGATCACAATCCAGCGTGTGAGGAACTGGAAGGTGCCCTTGCTGATGGCGATGGCGAGCAATATTCCGGCGTAGAGCAGCAGTTTGTGGCGGGTTACGCCGGCATGCAGATCGTCGGCAGCCTTGCCGATCACCAGCGGAAACAGGATCCAGATACCGTTGGTCAGCAGAACGCACACCGTGCCCGCTACGTATCCCCAGCGGTAGCGTTTCAGGTAGGGCAGGAGCGGGCGCAGGCTTTTCAGCAACATGCAGGTTCAGTAGATGAAATTCTAGCAGGCAGGGTGCAGTTTTTCCCGGGCGTTCACTTTTCCGAGTCGGTGTGCCAGCCCGGATTAACCCATCGCCGGTCGCGTCGCACAAAGACCTCCGTGACGCGTCCCGAACTCAGCGACCGTTTCCCCTTCGTTTCCGTTTCGACGACGTACTCGCTCCACACAATGGCCACGTCGCCGAAACGCTGAATTTCGGTGCGAAGAAATTCGAGCCGGATGAGCTTTCCGCCGGCCGCGTGAAACTCATCTGCCGTCCGGAACACGTCCGCCTGGTTCTTCCACTTTCCCTCGCCACTGCTGATCACAATCGTGTCCGAAGGCACCAGGGCGCGAAGCGTTTTCACGTCGTCGGCGAACCAGGCCCGCCAGACCGTTTCACGAGCCTTGAGAAGGTCGTCATCCGACGCTTGTGCCAGTGAAATGAATAACACCGGCAAAATGATGATCGCGGCGCTGGCTCGGAGAATACGAAACATGTTCTTCCTCCCAGGCCGCCGAAGTGACCCTTCGGCGCAGCTTTGAGTTCGTTCTAACTGCACGATTCGCCCCTCCGGACGATGAGAGCCGGCGACTGAGAGGCTTTGTACTCAGGACCAGCCTGCGTGCGCCGCATGAACCACGCACCAACCACGCAGACCACGCTGCCGGCGATCGAGAGTGGGGCGACATATTCGCCCCGCACCAGGACTCCGAGCAGGAGCGCGACCGGAGGAATCAAGAACGCCGCGGACGACGCCCGCGTCGCTCCAACTCTTCCCGCGGCTGTCGCCAGCGACACGAATGCGACCCCGGTCCCGAACGCTCCTAGCATCAGTAACGAGAAGAAAGGCGTCAGCGACCAACGCGCAGCAAGTACCTCAGGAACGCCCAGTGGCGCGGTCAACACCACGGCCACAATCTGCGCGCGCAGTATCACCGGAAGTGCTCCATGCCGCTGCTGCAAGGGCCGGGCAACATTCAGCGCGAATCCGTAAGAGACAACCGCCGCCAGGATCAACAAAACACCCACGACGCTGCTGTGACCTTCATGGATCGTTGGCCAGGCAACCAGCCCGGCACCGGCCAATCCGACGGCCAACCCCACCAGCACCCGGCGTTCCGGAACTCGACCGGCGATCGCCGAGGCAACGATGGCGGTAAACAGTGGGACCACGGCGTTCAACATGCCGGTCAGCGCCGAAGACACCCTCTGCTCTGCCAGTGGAAACATGCTCAGCGGAAAGGCGAACCACAAAACACCCACTAGGGCGATGGCCGGCCATGCTGAGCGCTCGACTGGTTTGCGTGCGGCGGGAAACAGTGCCAAGGTCACCAATCCGATGAACAGACGGACGAAGGCAACGCCGTTGGGCCCGGTCGCCTTCAATCCCTCGGCGATGAAAAGAAACGACGCGCCCCAGATGAGTCCGGGGATCGCGACCAGGAGCCAGTCTGTTGATCCGACGAACCGGCCCCAGTTCGATCTGTGTCTTAGCTCGTTCATGCTCTCTCCACGTCACGCACCACAAAAAGTGTTCACGAGTGGGCTCCGGACTTGCGGTTCTCGTACAGCGCAACCAACAGCGCTCCGGCGGATGCGGAAAACACGGAATAGTCCATCGGAGACTTGAGCCCGAAGGAAATCGCCATGGCCACGCCAAACACCGCCAACAACAAGGCGGTGCCGAGTGCCACCCAGCGCGGCCAGAGACCAAGAATCAGCCCGATGCCCAGCGACGTTTCGGCCACCGTAGCTGCCCATGCCAGGAACGGAATGGTAGATGCGGGCATGAACGAGTTGACCTCCGCCGTGTACCTGGTGAAGTTGGCGAAGTTTCCCCAGCCGCCATGCTTGCCCAGGAGTCCGAAGCGATCTGCGACTTCGGCCAGGAAAGCCGTCCCGAGCGCGACCCTGGCGTAGAGGATTCCGATGCGCTCCCAATTCAGGACGCGTGTTTGTGCGGTTGCGCCTGCCAAGGCGTTGGCCGAGGCGGTAGGCGTGATCCTCGGGCTGCTGTTCATGACTATTTTCCTTTCGATTCCGCGCCCTGCGGCACATTCGTGCTGAGCGGCGCTTCGTGATCGCAAACGAACAGCGCAATGAACTTCGCCGGTTCCCAGGCGCTGCCGTTCGCCGATACCATGTGAACTCCTCCCGCCGGCTCGTAGAAGCTTTCGCCCGCCTTGTAAATCATTTCGGGTTCGCCTTTAACTTGTGTGCGGATAGTTCCTTCGACCACGTGACCAATCACCGGGCAAGGATGGCTGTGAGGCGGCGAAGCCTCTCCCGGCCCATAGCTGACTTCCACCAGTGTTGCTCGCAAGTGGGCACCATCCAATTTAGGGAGAGTCCTGGCAAGCATGACGCGGGCTCGGTCCTTCGTGCCTGAAGGAGGGGCCGCGGCGGAAGCCTGAGCCCATACGAAACAACTCGCCCAGACCGCGCCACACAGAATCGTCACGGCGCTGCGGGCTGACTTTGTGAAGGCTGTCATTGCAAGTTCTCCTGACGCCTCCAGAGTAGGGACATAGTGGATCATGCACAAGGTCCATATTGTTATAATATGGATGTACCACTGTTATGCCCAAGCGGACCACGGCCTTCGAACTGGTTCTTCCGCCGCGCATCCGCGGAATCGCCGCCTATCGCTGGCTGTATGACTCTCTGCGCTCCGAAATCCTGCACGGGCGCTTGCGCCCCGGGGCGCGGCTCCCCGCTACCCGTGATCTGGCGGGGCAATACGCATTGTCGCGAGGAACGATCGTCAACGCCTTCGAGCAACTGAAGTCCGAGGGCTACGTGGAAGGCAACGTCGGATCGGGCACTTACGTCAGCAAAGTCCTGCCCGAGGAATTACTTCGCGTCAGGGTTGGCGAAGGGCAGAGACCATCCTCCCCAGCGACACCACGCCGCAGGTTCTCCGGCTATGGCCGGCGCGTTAGGCTGTTCCCCGGCTATGAGAACCGTCCCACCCGTGCCTTCCGTTCCAATCTTCCGGCGCTGGATCTTTTTCCGACTTCTCTGTGGGCGCAGATCACTGCCCGCCGCGCCCGGCACATTTCGAGAAATCAACTGATGCGCTGCGACGCACTGGGATTTCTCCCGCTCCGCCAGGCCGTGGCCCAATATCTAGGCACATCGCGCGGCGTGCGCTGCGTCGCTGAGCAGGTGGCGATCCTCTCCGGAGTGCAGGAGGCGCTTGATCTGGCCGCGAGGCTCTTCCTCAATCCCGGAGAGGTTGTCTGCCTGGAGAGTCCCGGATACCCCGGCGCAGCTTTAGCTTTTCGCGCATTCGGCGCGAAGATTCGTGCCGCAGGCGTGGATGATGACGGCATCAGAGTCCGCGAACTTCCCCGGCGTGGAGTACGGCTGCTTTACATCACTCCGGGGCACCAGTTTCCCTTGGGAGCGACCATGACCCTGCCGCGGCGCTTGCAGGTGTTGGAGTGGGCGCGGCAGTCCGGCGCCGTAATTTTTGAGGACGACTACGATAGCGAATTCCGCTATTCCGGGCGGCCGATTCCGGCACTGCAAGGCCTTGACCGCAGTGGGTCGGTGCTCTACGCCGGCAGCTTCAGCAAAGTGCTGTTTCCGTCCCTGCGACTGGGATATTTGGTCGCGCCTCCGGATCTGCTGGAGCGCCTGGAAGCCATCAAGTCGCTAACCAGCCGGCACACGCCCCTGTTGGAGCAACTCGTGCTCAGCGACTTCATAGTGGAAGGCCACTTCGGACGCCACCTCCGGCGCATGCGTCAGGTCTATGCCGAGCGGCTCTCGGTCCTGCTGAAAGAGGCGAAGGGCGAACTCACCGGTATGTTGAACATCTCAAACGTGGAAGCCGGCTTACAGACTGTCGGGTGGTTGTGCCCCGCGATCAGCAGCGAGTCAGCCGCTGCCGCCGCGGCCCAGCGAGGTGTGGAAGTGACGCCGCTGAATCGCTACAGTTACGGAAAAGACGCGCCCGAAGGGTTGCAGTTGGGGTTTGCCGCTATAGACGCCAAAGAAATTCGGCGGGGCATTCAGGGTCTCGCTTTGGCGCTGGCCGGGCTTCGATCCGGCAGCAGAATCAAGAGCTAGCGTGCGTCAGATCCGGCAGGCCGTGCGTGATCTGTAGGGGGCACATTTTGCGGTGAGTCAAGCTGCGCCCGGAAGGGAAGGAGTTCGCGCCCGAAAGCGGCCACGCTGACCGCGGCCACGATCACGCTCCATACACCGAATAAAACCCAGCTGGCGTCGAGCATGTACGAATCACTCATCATTCGCGAGTGTCTCCACGTCCTCGGCGCGAGGCCGGTCACGTTGCGTGACGGCGGGCGTCGCGCCTTTGATGAAGAACTCCCTTAAGGAGTTCCACCCCCTCAGGATTATTCCTCCGGAGGAGCCGGCGGCGCTTGCTGCATGTGCTTCTGCATGCGAGCTTCGTGGCGGGCCTCAAGCTCTTTCATCTTGGCCTGCTGGTCTGCCGTCAGCACCTGGAACAGTTCGTTGTGAATACGTGTCTTTTGCACCGTCAGTTCCACTTCCACCTGTGCCTTCTGTGTCGCTAGAGCGCGAACTTTGGCCTCATCGTACGTGCCTTCCACGTACTGGCGAAGCTGACGCTCGATCTGGCGCGACTGCCGGAACAGTGGCTTCATCGCCGGATGTTCCTTCTGCAGGACGGCCTTCATCTGCGTCTGCTGCGCATCGCTCAGGTTCAGATAGTCAGCGTAGAATCCCATCATGTGCTCGCCCATTCCGAACTGATGGCCGTGGCCATGCATGGGAGGCGGCGGCGGTGCGTCGGTGGCCGTCTGGGACTTTGCGATGGCTGTGCCCAGCAGCACGGCTAGGGCCGCGATCAAGAAGCGAAAACGAATCGATTTCATTGGTAACTCCTAAATTTCTTCCCTGATGGATTCCGGGGATTTTGCTTTCTCTGATAAGAACACGGATTACCGCCCCGCGGCGGTAAAGAGTCAGTCAACCAGCGTAAAGTTTTGTCAACCGCCCCATTTCCGGCAACCTTGCTTTTCGGGCACCGGCTTTGACAATTCTTTACTTCGGGCGGTTTTCCCCCTGGTGCACAATGAATGAAGGTGCACAATGATGTCAGCCATGGAACGAATTCTGGTCATAGACGACGACGTCGAGCTCTGCCACCTGGTCGGGGAGTACTTGCAGGCCGAAGGCCTTGCGGTCGAGTGCGTGCATGATGGCGAGAGCGGACTGAAGAAGGCCACCGCCGGCGAGTACCTGCTCGCTATCCTCGATGTCATGCTGCCTGGCATCAACGGCTTTGAAGTGCTGCGCCGGATTCGCGCTACCTCGCGGCTGCCGGTATTGCTCCTGACGGCCCGTGGCGAAGATGTGGATCGCATCGTCGGCCTCGAGATCGGCGCCGACGACTATCTGCCCAAGCCTTTCAATCCCCGCGAACTGGTGGCCCGCATCCGGGCGATTCTGCGGCGCACTCGCGCCGACGGCAACGGGGGGCCCGCGGCGCCAGAGATCGTCCGCGTGGGCGACCTCGAACTCGACCCTGCCACGCGCACTGTGCGCCTCGACGGCAAGCCCGTGGACCTTACCTCAGTCGAATTCAATCTCCTGGAAGTCTTGCTGCGCGAGGCAGGCCGCGTGGTGCCGCGCGAGCGCCTGGTCAACGCCGTGCTCAGCCGCAAGTTCTCGCCTTTTGACCGCAGCATTGATATGCACATCAGCAAGGTGCGCAAGAAACTGGGCGACACCGACAGCGACGAACACATCAAGACCGTTCGCGGCGTAGGCTATATTTTTGCCCGCCCGCGGGAGAAGTCGAAGGCCACTTCATGAAGAGCCTCTTTCTCCGAATCTTCCTTTCCTTCTGGGCGGCCCTGGCCCTGTTCGTCGTGCTCTCGATTCTTGCCACCCTGGCATTCCGCCCGCGCAGTTCCACCTGGGAAGGTCTTCGCACCACGGCGTTGAATGACGCGATCACTGCTTATGAGGAAGGCGGCGAGTCCCAGTTGTCGCAATACATGCAGAGTCTGGAAGAGACGCAGCACGTGCGCGCCTATCTTTTCGACGAGCACGGCGTGGAGCTGTCGCGCCGCGCCGCGCCCGACTGGGCGATGCGCGTGGCCGCCGGCGGCCCGCGCGTTCCTCGCGATGGCTTTATGATCCCCGCACCTCCCGTGCAGCGCGAATCGCGCGCCTCTTCCGACGGCAGGCATCGCTACACGCTGGTCATGGGCCTGCCGCCGGGGCCGTGGCGCGTGTTCATTGGTCCTCGCGGCATGCCGCTGCCGGCGCTGATCATGCTGGTGATCTCTTCGGGAATCGTGTGCTATTTCCTGTCGTGGTACCTCACCAAGCCCATCGTCCGCCTGCGCGCGGCAACCCGGCAATTGGCGGCAGGGGATCTCTCTGCCCGCAGCGGCGCTCCCGCCAGCGCCCGCCGGGACGAAGTGGCCGGCCTGCTGCGTGACTTCGACGCCATGGCGGAACGCCTGGAATCTCTCGTGAAGGCGCAATCCCGTCTGCTCAACGACATTTCCCACGAACTCCGATCGCCGCTGGCCCGGCTGAACGTGGCCCTGGGACTGGCGCGGCAGCGCTCCGACGTTGCCGACCCTGAAATGCTCGATCGCATCGAGCTCGAAGCCAGCCGCCTCAACGAACTGATCGGCCGCATTCTCACCCTGGCCCGTCTTGAAGATGGCGAACAGCACGTGCCCCCGACCCCGGTGCCGCTCGACGAGTTGGTGCAGAACGTCGCCGAAGATGCTGAGTTCGAGGCCCAGGCCCGGCACTCCCACGTCCGCACCCTGATTCCCGAGGGCGATTGGGGCGTCCGCGGCAACGCCTCGCTCCTGCACAGCGCCGTGGAAAACGTGGTGCGCAACGCCATCCGCTACACTCAGGAGCGAACCTCGGTGGAAGTCGAACTGACCAGCGAGGATGGGCCCAACGGACCTCAAGCTGTGCTCAAAGTGAGCGACTGCGGACCCGGTGTTCCTCCCGACGCGTTGGAGAAGCTCTTCCAGCCCTTCTACCGGCTCGACGATGCCCGCGGTCGCCTCACCGGCGGCGTAGGGCTGGGCCTGGCCATCACCGAAAGAGCGGTGCGCTTCCACGGCGGGCGAGTCTCCGCCCACAATCGCGCCGAAGGCGGTCTGCGCGTAGAAATCCGCCTCCCCCTGATCTCCGGCGGTCAATCCAGGCTCCCGCAGCCCGAACCGGTTCCCTCCGGGCAAGAAGCGTAGAGGCGAAGCCCCTGCCCCCTGCTCAGGCAACTCCCCAGCCCTCCCCGGGTTCCAACTAAGTCGTTGTGGGAGTTTGCTCTTCCCGCGCTTTCCTGATACATAAATGGGTTGAGATTTTCCCGCTTTTTTCAGATGGCTAGGACCCGGCTGCCGGGGCGCCGGGGGTGCGCGCGCTCGTAACCCCAGCAACCGTGATCCACTAAAGCACGATCAACTAGAGACGGAGATCAACCAGAGAATGTCGAACCGATTTGCGTGGCTGCTTGGGGTAGTGGTGCTGGTGACAATCGGCTTGCTGGTGGCCTGCGGGACCACCTACAACAGCTCGACCGACGGCCTGGTCCTGTTGACCAGCCAGGGCTCGGGCCTGCTCGAAACCTTCAGCTTTAGCCTGAACAAGGGCAGCGTCTCGGCGGTGAACAATCCGCCTGCAGATACCTCGAACTTGACCTGTGTCCTCAACGGCATCCCGTCTGCCCTGGTGGTGGACCCGGCGGGAGCATACGCTTACAGCATCGTCACGGCCAATATGTCAGAGTGTGGTACGGGCAGCACAACCACCGGCATCGCCGTATTCAAAGTAAATTCCAGCGGGACGATGACCGCCGTGGGCCAGTTGATAACCTTGCAGAAGGCGAACGTTGGGGTTTGTCAAACCATCCAGGGAATCACCCAACCGGTTCAGGAATTAGTAAGTGTCGTGCCTGTTGCTCTGGCTATGGATTCCGCGGGGAAGTTCCTTTTCGTGTCTGACGCGGCCACCACAGACATGGCAGGGCTCCCGGCCCCGGGTGCTGTTTCGGTCTTTGCCATCGGCAGCGGCGGCAGCCTCCAGGAGGTTACCAGCACCGATCCGGCCACAAGCTCTCCGTTCACCGTCCCGCCCTCGTGCACGGGACAAGCCAACAACTTCGTGGCTCTGGCCCTGACTCCCACCGTCTTCCCCGGCCCCATCAACGGAACCCAGCCCGCCGTGTGTACCAGCACGCCTCCCCCGACTTCGGAATACCTTTACGCGGTGGATCAGGCCAACTATATTGTCTGGGAATTCGCGGTGAATACTTCGACCGGAGCTCTGGCAAATCCCGGTTCAGCCACGATGATTTCTAGCTTTCCCACCGATGCGGTCCCAGCCGGTGTTGCGGCGGACCCTTGCAACCGGTTCGTCTATGTAAGTGGCAATCTGAACGGCAAGGTCAGTGCCTACACCATCTGCAATGGCTCAACCACTCAGTCCCCTTCGTGCACGCTGTCCCCCATTGCACCCGGGGGTTTGGTTCCGGTCACTGGTTCGCCATTCAGCCTGTCCGGCAGTTCAACCGGCCCCGGGCCGCTGGTAGTGGATCCCTATGGCAACACTCTCTATGTGCTGGATACGCTGTCGAACCAGATCTCAATCCTGCGCATCAGCCCGGTTTCCGGCAGTCTTACGCCGGGCAATCCGGCGACGGTCGCCACGGGCGCCGGCCCCATCTCGATTGCCATTCGCAGCGATGACAACTGGCTCTTCGTGACCAACTTCCAGTCCGCAACCCTGTCGGAATACCAGGTCACCCCCGCAACCGGCTCGCTGCAACCCCTGCCTGCAACCCAGACCGACAATCAACCCTGGGGCCTGGCAGTGAAATAAAGCAGGGATCAGGGACTAGGGGTCAGGGGCCAGTAAACACAGTAGGCCTGACCCCTGACCCCTGACCCCTGACCCCTGACCCCTGACCCCTGACCCCTGACCCCTGACCCCTGACCCCTGCTTTCCTACGTCGGCACCTTCAAAATCAAATACCCGCCCACCAGAATGAAAATCAAGTCCGGCGACCACGCCGCGAGCGCCGGCGGAAGCTGGCTGAGGTTTCCCATCGCTTCAAACAGCCGCGACACCACCGTGTAAAACACGGCAATACCCACCGCGACTGCAACTCCCGTAATCGCTCCCTTTTTCTCCGCCGACAGCGCGAAAGGAATGGCCAGCCCCGCCATGATCAGCGTAATCAGGGGATAGGAAAGCTTCTGCTGGAGCTGCACCCGCAGCCGCACCACGTCGAACCCGCTCTGCTGCAGGTCGCGGATGTAGCGCCGCAACTCCTCGTAATTCATCTCCGTGTACTGCTTCACTTCTTTCTTGAAATAAACCGGCGTTTCCGTCCATTCCGGGAACGTGGCCACGTCGAAAGGATGATAGTTGGCGATCGCGGCAACGTTCAGCGAGCGGTCCCAACCCTGCGCATAGACCCAGCGGTTCAGCTTGTCGTCCCAGTGCGCGCGCTCGGCATGCACCCGGCGCGTGATGCTGAAGCTGGCCCGGTCGAGCTGAAACACCGTGACGTTGCCGAACTGGTCGCGGTCGGGATCGAAAAACTGGTAGTAGTAGATGTCGTTGTTCTGCCCGAAAATCCATTTGCGGTCGGGGCGCAGGTAGGTCTGCGGCGGCTTGCCCTTGATCTGATTGTGCAGCGCCTCCTGCCGCTTGTTGGTGCGCGGCAGGTAAAACTGGTCGGCGAAAAACAGCCCCACGGCCACCATCGCCGCTGCCACGATCACCGGCGCCACGATGCGGTAAATGCTGGTTCCCGTCGCCTTGATCGCCGTGATTTCGTTGGCCCGGTTCATCAGCCCAAACGTCACCAGCACGGCCAGCAGCATCACCAGCGGCGCCACGTTGTAGAGCAGATATGGCGTGACATTGAGCAGGTACTCCGCCACTACGCTGACCGGAACCTGGTTGCGCAGAATATCCCCCAGCAATTCAAACAGGGTGAACACCAGCACCAGTACCAGAAACGTGGCCAGGATCATCCCCAGATAAAGAAAAAAATCGCGCAGCACGTAGTCGTCGAGCAGCGTGGGAAAGCTCGCGCTGAACACGCGCCGCCGCGTCGAGGCGCGCTCGAAGGCATTCTCCCGCCGGCCGCGCGCGGCGGCCGTCTGCGGTGACGACGCGTCCCGCTTCCAGAAGGGCCGCAGCGAGGCCAGCTCAAACGGACGCCTCTCCGCCCGCAACAGCAGAAACAGCCCCAGGGCCAGAAACACCACATCCGCCAGCCATGCCCCGAACCAGGGCGAGACCCGGCCTTGCCGCGCCAGCGACACTCCCACCAGCGAGACCACGTAGTACGTGAACACCAGTAGGATGGTCAGCACGAACCCGCCCGACTTGCCGCTTTTCTTCGACGACAGGCCCAGCGGAATTCCCACCAGCGCCAGCACCACGCAAGCCGTGGGCAAGGCGAAGCGCCGGTGAAACTCAATCAGGTACCAGCACGCCGAGACAGGGTCGGCGTGGGCGGCCCTCGCCGGCAAGGCCCACGTGTCAATCACGCTGGCTGGCAGCGACTCCTCGGCCTTGTTTTCGGTGGAGGGCAATTCGATGGGAATGTCGGTCTGCTGAAACGTGGAAATCTGGTAATGGTCGGCCTGTTGCGGATCGGTTTCGTGCGCCGAACCATCCACCAGATGCAGGTGCAGGCGGTCGGGCCCTTCGTTGACCACGATGCCTTCCTTGGCCAGCGTGATCTTCGGATTGGCCGCGTCGGAAAGATCCGCCATGAACACGCCCTTCCACACCGCTGCACCCTGCGCGCTCTTGACGTCCTGCACGTACAGCACGATCTTGGGGAAGCCTTCGTAAAACACCCGAGGCTGCACTTCAAACGACACCTGCGAACCTTTAAGCCGGTCTTCAAGTCGTCCCAGCGCGGCCTGCGACCGTGGCGCGACGTACAATCCATTGCCCAGCGCCAGCAGCCACGCTCCTAGGACAAAGATCGAAAGCACGCGCAGGAAGCTCCACACACCCATGCCGCTGGCGCGCATGGCAGTGATCTCCGAGTCGGCGGCCAGGCGGCTCAACCCCAGCAGGATTCCCACCAGCACGCCCATGGGTAACGTATAAGTGAGCGCCAGCGGAATGGTCAGGAAGAAAATCTCGGCCACGCTGGGCAGGGGCGCGCTCGCCCGCACGACCAACTCGAGAATGCGCCCTAGATCACGGGTGAAAAGGACAAACGTGAAGATCGCCACCCCGATCAGGGCGTGCGCCGTCACTTCGCGCAGGATGTAGCGGGTCAGAATCCGCATGGGAAGCGCGCTTCAGCGAGCATAGCACGGGACGAGAAAGAAGAACCGTCGAGATAAGCGGGGCGAGGTAGGCCGGAGAGGGTCCCGTTAGCGACCGATGAAAGTGGCCCGCTAGTTCACTGGCGGGCGGCTACCGCAAGATCCGGTACTTCGTGCCGTAGGTACGACTGAGGGAGACTCCGCTCAGCTCGCCTTGAAGAACAGCGCCGTCAGCGGCGGCAGGGTCAGCTTCAGCGAGTACGGCCGCCCGTGCGCCGTCTCGGCCTCGGCTTGCACTCCGCCCAGGTTGCCCAGGCCGCTGCCGCCGTATTCGCGGGCGTCGCTGTTGAGCAGTTCGCGCCAGTGTCCGCCGAAAGGCACGCCCACGCGGTATCCAGTCCGGGGCACGGGCGTGAAATTGCACACCACCAGCACTGTGTCTTCCACCTTCTCGCTTTTGCGCAGCAGCGAGATCGTACTCGCCGCGTTGTCGTTGCAATCCACCCACTCGAAACCCGCCGGATCGTTGTCGAACACGTGCATCGCCGGTTCGCCGCGGTACAGCCGGTTCAACTGCTCCATCCAGGCCTGCATGCCACGATGGAAGGGAAACTGCGTCACATGCCACTCCAGGCTGGTGTCATGTCCCCACTCCCGCACCTGGCCGAATTCTCCGCCCATGAACAGCAGCTTCTTGCCCGGCTGCGCGTACATGTAGCCAAACAGCAGGCGCAGGTTGGCGAAGCGCTGCCATTCGTCGCCCGGCATCTTGCCGATCAGCGATCCCTTGCCGTGCACCACTTCATCGTGCGACAGCGGCAGCACAAAGTTTTCATGCCACGAATACAGCATGCGGAACGTCAGCTGGCTGTGGTGAAACTTGCGATGAATGGGATCGTTCTGGAAATACTTCAGCGTGTCGTGCATCCATCCCATGTCCCACTTCATGCCGAAGCCCAGCCCGCCCAGATAGATAGGTTTTGAAACCATCGGCCACGACGTCGATTCCTCCGCCGTGGTCTGAATCTCGGGATGCTCTTTGTACGCTTCCTGATTGAAGCGCCGCAGAAATTCAATGGCGTCCAGGTTTTCGCGCCCGCCGTACTTGTTCGGAATCCACTCGCCCTGCTTGCGTGAATAGTCCAGATACAGCATCGAAGCCACCGCGTCCACGCGCAGGCCGTCTATGTGATATTTGTCCAGCCAGAACATCGCGCTCGACATTAAGAAGCTGCGCACTTCCGGGCGCCCGTAATTGAAGATGTGCGTCTTCCAGTCGGGATGGAATCCCTGCCGCGAGTCGGCGTGCTCGTAGAGATGCGTGCCGTCGAAATAAGCCAGGCCGTGGCCGTCGGAAGGGAAGTGCGACGGCACCCAGTCGAGAATCACGCCGATGCCGTGCTGGTGCAGGTAGTCCACCAGGTACATGAAATCCTGTGGCGTGCCGTAGCGCGAGGTGGGCGCAAAATATCCCGTCGTCTGATACCCCCACGAGCCATAGAACGGGTGCTCCATCACAGGCAGAAACTCGACATGCGTGAACCCCATGCGGCCCATGTACTCGGCCAGCCGAGGAGCCGTCTCGCGGTAGGTCAGCGGGCGATTGTGTTCCTCAGGCACTCGCATCCACGAGCCCAGATGCACTTCATAAATCGCCTGCGGCGCGCGCAGCGAGTTGTGCCCGGCGCGCTTCCCCATCCAGTCTTGATCGCCCCACTGGTAGTCGAGGTCCCAGATGACCGAGGCCGTGCGCGGCGGTTTTTCGTGCAGCAAGCCGACCGGGTCCGCCTTGTCCACGCGGAATCCATGGCGCTGCGATTCGATGTGGAACTTGTACAGCGCGCCGCGGCTGGCGCCCGGGACGAATCCTTCCCAGATGCCGGAAGAGCCGCGCGGCTCCAGCCGATGCGTCTTGGGATCCCACCCGTTGAAACTCCCCACCACCGACACCGATCGCGCATTCGGCGCCCACACGCTGAAGACCGTGCCCGCCTGCCCATTGTGCGTGAACGGGTGGGCGCCCATCTTGTCGTGCATGCGATAGTTGCTGCCCTCGTTGAAGAGATAGAGGTCCTGGTCGGTGAGAAGCTGCGGGCTGGCTGTCGTGGATTCAGGGCTCATACGCGGAAGGTTGTCTGCCGGCCCTCAGTTTACCGGAATAGACGAGGATTAAGATACCCGTGAGCTCCGTGGGTTACTTTGCTTCGGCGGCCGTTCTCTTGAGCCTGTCGAGAGCATTGTCGTCACCATTGAAGGAAACCGAGTAGATGGGCCCGTCGCCATAGCAAAAGACCATCGAAAAGGACACGCGTGCGTCACGTTCTGCATGCATTCCAAGTTTTGGGAACGGATCTTCCATTCAAACGTGCTGCGTTCGTCAAATCCATTGACTCCATACCTGCTCATCGCGCGCTGCGCCAATTCGTGTGGCGAGCCCACATCAGTTCGGTCAGGCCGACCGTCGATCGTAAACATGGTGAATGTGTCGCTTGTCGGTCGTAGCGGACCAGGCTGATCAAAGACGTGGTACCAGTTGCTGCGGACACCTGGTGCGTACCAGTAACACACGGAAAACGAAACGCCATTGATTGTAACGAAATTGCCGTGGCGGTAATGCCAACAACCGCTCGAAACTCAGATTCCGACTTCGTAAGTGCGGAGACAAAGGCGAGAGCGAATAGCAGTAGCGCCAAACGCCAAACCGTTGATGGTTCGAGCCCAGTGCGGCTGCGTTTATACCCGCAGATCGGCCCCAACATAAAAAACCAAGCCTCGCGTACGCCGAGATCTGAGAATTTTCCAGCAGCAGGGTAACATCTTTTGCTCGATCCGGAACTGGCTTCTCCTCTCAAGACTCTCGTGGTGCCTTTCGTGCGCAACGCGGCAATTCCCCCATGCTATCCTGACTTCTCCAGCCTATGCCCGCCCTGCGCGTCATTCTCCTGTGGCACCAGCACCAGCCCTTCTACAAGGACCTGGTCACTGGCGAGTATCGTCTGCCCTGGACGCGCCTGCACGCCCTCAAAGACTACTACGGCATGGTCAAGCTGCTCGATGAGTTCCCCAACGTCCATCAGAACTTCAACCTGGTCCCCTCGCTGATGGTTCAGATTCAAGACTACGTTGCCGGAACTGCGCAGGATCCGTTTCTGAGCGTCGCCGCCAAACCGGCCAAGGACTTGTCTCTCGACGAGCGCCGCTTCGCCCTGCAATATCTGTTTCAGGCCAATCCCCAGAACCTAATCGGCCGCTACCCCCGCTACCGCGAGCTGTGGGAGCGCTTTCGCGAGCACGGCGACCATCCCGACCGCGCCGAGCGCTATTTTCAGCCGCAGGATTTCACCGACCTGCAGGTCCTGTCGCAAGTCGCTTGGTTTGACGAATTTTTTCTCGAAGAGAAAGATATCGCCGCCCTGGTCGCCAAGGGCCGCCACTACTCGCTAGAAGATCAGAAACACGTTATCGAGCGCGAGCGCGAACTGCTGGGCCGCGTTCTGCCCGCTTACACCGCGGCGGCGAAAAAAGGTTCCATCGAGATTTCCGCCACTCCGTTCTATCACCCCATCCTGCCGCTCGTGTGCGACACCAGTGCCGGAGCCGTATCGTCCCCCGGCCTGCCCCTCCCGCAGAATCGTTTCCGCCATCCCGAAGACGCCCGCGAGCAGCTCAAACGCGGCCTCGATCTTCACGAGCAAGTCTTCGGCGTGCGTCCCAAAGGCGCGTGGCCTTCCGAAGGCAGCGTGTCCGACGAAGTTCTCGCCATCGCCCACAGCGTGGGAGTCCAGTGGATGGCCACCGACGAAGGCGTGCTCGGCCGCAGCACAGGATTGTTCTTCGCCCGCGATGGCGCGGGCCGTCTGCCGGCTCCGCTCGCCGAGAGACTCTACAACATCCACCGCTTCGAAAGCGGCTCGACCTCGATGCATCTGGTCTTCCGCGATCACACCATCTCTGACCTGATCGGCTTCGTCTATTCCGGTATGCCTCCGGCCGACGCTGCCCGCCATTTGATCGCCAACATCAAGGAATCCGCCCGCCCCGTCCTCGAGAAGGGCCGCGACGCCGTGATCTCCATCATTCTCGATGGCGAGAATGCCTGGGAGTACTATCCCAAGTCGGGCCGCGAGTTTCTGCGCCGCTTCTACGACAGCCTGCAGCGCGATCCCGCCGTCGAAGCCGTTACCATCTCCGAGGCTATTGCTCGCCATAAAGATTTCGGAAAACTGTCGTCCCTGGTTCCCGGTTCCTGGATCAACGCCAACTTCAACGTCTGGATCGGCGCTCCCGAGGACAATCGCGCTTGGGATTATCTGCACCACGCCCGCCAGTTCTACGCCCAGACGGCCGCGCGCGCCACCGAGGCTCAACGCAAGCTGGCCTTCGACGAAATCCTGATCGCCGAGGGCAGCGACTGGAACTGGTGGTACGGGCCCGAACATCACTCCGCCAATGATCGTGACTTCGACGAACTCTACCGCAAGCACTTGTCCAACGTGTATCAGGCCCTGGGCGCAACCGCTCCCGACTATCTGGCCCAGCCCATCACCGGGCCTGAAGTCCGCCCGGCGTTCGTTCCGCAGACCGCCTACATCCACCCCCGCGTGGCCGGCGACAAAGTCCGCTACTTTGAGTGGATGGGCGCCGCCGCCTACACCGCCGATCATCGCGCCGGCGCCATGCACGGCAAACAGTTTCTGCTGGATTCGGTATACGCCGGTATTGACGCGGCCCACCTCTACGGACGCCTCGACTTCGCCGGACAGGTTCCGGAGGAAGACTTTGACTTGGTGGTCAATGTCGAATCGTGGGCCGTAGGCGAGCCGCGCCCGCGCCGCACCCTGCGGGTCGAGGCTTCCGCTCACCAACGCAGGCTCCAAGACTGGAAGATTGAAAATGGAGGAGAAGGGAAGTCGCTGGCCTCATCTGCCAAAGTGGACGACAGCGCCAAGGTAGCCCTCCTGCGCAACTTCGAATTCAAACTGCCCCTGGCTTGGCTGCTGGCCACTCCCAGCGCCAACCCGGCGGACCGATCTGCCGAACGCAAGCCCGCCGCCCCAACCACCAGCAAGCTGCGCCTTCGCTTCAGCCTGTGGCAAAACCGCCTCCCCGTGGACTCTCTCCCCCTCGAAGGCTGGATCGAACTCCAGGTAGTCAGCGAAGGCGACTTGCTGTTCGGCGCGTAAGTGCCGTTCTCATTGCCTTGAAAATAGCTTCGTCTTAGTCGCCGAAGCACACATAGTGTTCTTTGGGCAGGAACCCTGCAACAAGGTGCCATGCCTGACTCCAGGCATCTTTGGCGTTCTCCGACGTATTGTCCACAGCCAGGCCGGCGCGATAGTGCTGCAGCGCTTTGACACGATCAGCATCGGCCTCACCTTCAAACTGACTGGGATCGTATTCGCCGTTGGGGCCAGATCCTCCTCCCACGATCGCGACGATGTCCGAGTAAGCATCCCCGACCATGAAGTGAACCTGCGCCGCGGTGAGCGGATCGATCTTCTTGGTCAGCAGAACCTCGCCTTCGGAGATCACTTTCCGGAAGGCGTCCGACCCTCCCGCTGCGCCGCAAGGATCGCCGCTGGACATCCAGGTCAGCAGCGCCAGCCTGCCGCCCTCACTGTCAGGGGCCAACTGTTTTGCCTGATCGAGCCAGTTCGCCGTGTAGTGATAGGAATCGTCCTCGAAGCCCGTTGCAAAAACTGCGCCAAGGTTTTGCAGTTCGGCACGCAGTTTCGTTTCTTTCGGAGTGCTCGATTTTTCACCTCCGAAATGACCCCAGGGCCGAATGCTTCCAAAGGCCGTGAGCAAGCGGTCTGCGGCAAACAAACCCGCCGCACGATGAGCGGTATCCGAAGTTCTTAGCGCTTTGAACCACTCTTGAAGTACGGGCAGGAGCGGCTCCCGCCAATCATTGCCTTCCGCGCGAACGGGAGGTCCAGAAGGATTCTTTCTGTACATTTCCTCGGCCTTCTCGTTCAGGCGGTCAGCGAGGGCGACGTCTACTTCATATAGCTTCTCGATCCGCTGGGAGAGAGCGGCGTCCACTCCCGCCGCGGCAACGGCGCGACGGAATTGAGCGGCCTCCCTGGAGCGGTCCCGATGCGCTGCGGCAACGTCAAACCGCAACTCTTGCACCAGGGGCAAGCGGGCATGCACGAAGACGAAAGGCGATGACACGAGTGGATCCTCGGCCCTCATCGAGGAGCCTTGGACGTCGTAACCGGAGACGATTTCGGCATTAGGGATCCATCGAGCGGCGTCTTGGTATGAGCCGTGCACCGGTCCCCAGAAGGCAACGTTCTTCACGCCGATACTTTCGCCGTATTGTTTCGTGAGCCGCTGCTGGACGGCCTGATCCAGCGTGCGGGCTCTTATCAGAGCCGGCTCATCCGCTTCCACCCGAATTACGGCGAGGAGACAAGTCTTGATCAGTTCTTGACCACTCAGGGTGGGGAATGTTGCCGGAGACGGCGCCGGCGGGGGGTAGAAGTAAAGAGCCCGACCCATTTCGGCGCCTGAGGGCAGCCTCTCTCTTTTGAAATAACTGGCGCATTCCGGCGGAGGCCCGTCAGTTGCCGTTATTTCTCTCTCGGGAGTTTTTCTCCAGTTTCCCATTTTGCCTTCTGCATCCATCCACCTGGCAAGGGTCATCCCTTCGTTTAGCTGCGAAACCTGGTGCTCGGCGACTGACGCGAATACGGCTGCGTCCGCGGTCGCGTCTTTCGAGGTTTGAGCAGCAACCACGGTAACAACCGACAGCATCAACACGACGGTTCGCCGGATTCCGGAGCCTGCCTCCACTTGTTCCCTCCGTGACACAACCCACTCCGAATGGTAGCCCGACCATCTTTCTGAGGCGACGTAACTTCCGTGCTAGACACTTTCATGAAAAAAGAGAACCGGAGGCTTTTTGCCTCCGGTTCTTAGGATGAGACTGAAAAAGCCTACTTACTGCCGCCGCTTGTGGCTGCCACTGTCGTACTCATCGTCAGCGGACGGTTCAATTCCAGCGTCAGTTCCGTGCCCGCAGGCAGCGTCGCCGAACGATGCTTGACCAGCCAGTGCACGGTCGTCGAGGTCGCCCCGACCGCGCCGCCGATTAGGATCCCCGGCCCTCCGCCAATCAGACCGCCAATGAGCATCCCGCCCGCGGTCCCGCCGCCAGTTTCAATCGTGTCGCGCCGGTCGTGCCCTGATCCCTTGAACTGGCCTTCGTTGTTCACGTCGCTGCCCTGGCCGATGTTGGTGTCCACCAGCGTCGCGTCCAGGAAATAGCGCTCCCCGGTCGGAAGAATCACGGCTTCGGGCAGAATTCCGATCGTCGGTTTGCCCGACATGCGGCGCGGCTCACTCACCTTCGTGACCCGCCCTTCCACCGTGGCTCCCGCCGGAATCACAGTTGTGCCGTTGATCACTACCGGCTGCGTGACGCGCCCCTGGAAGGGATCTCCCGCCTTGTTGCTGAAAGTTGCGAGGGTTGTGTCCAGCCGGACCATCAGGGCTGTCCCTGAGGGCACGGGTGAACTGGTCTGGGCCGCCAGCATCGTCGCCAGCAGCAGGCAAGGTAGTAGCATCCACTTCTTCATAGGGTACCTCCAAAGATCCTGTTGTTCTTCGACTCTAGACTAGGTGAGACGCGGCGACAATATGAACCCGGTACAGGGGAACCAGCGGAGATAAGGGCCATACAGGTGGGCCTGCCGGACAGTCCCAGACGGGGAATCGGCCACAAAGAACTGTGCGCCGCGTCACATTGCGTTCACCTCCATCCGCTATAATCGTGAGTTTCATCACCACCAGGCGCAGGACTTGTACGGGCAACGCCGATCTTGCTGGACGCCGGGTTATTACTGGAACTGGTCTTATAAACGGTTTTTGGGTAGGGCACGGCTTTAAGAGCCTGCCCTGAGCGAAGCCGAAGGGTGCCGTTGAGGCCCGAAAAGAACGCGGGCTTTAGCCCCTGAGGGACTCGCTCTAATCCATGAATCAAAGGAAACGGATCTCCTATGTCAAATATTGCAGCTATTCATGCACGAGAAGTTCTGGACTCACGTGGCAATCCTACGGTGGAAGCGGAAGTATTTCTCGGCGACGGCTCCATGGGCCGCGCCATTGTTCCCAGTGGCGCCTCAACCGGTGAGCACGAAGCCGTTGAACTGCGCGACGACGATACCAACCGTTTCCAGGGCAAAGGCGTGCTCAAGGCGGTCGAGAACGTCAACGGCGAAATCGCCGAAGCCCTGGCCAACTGGGATGCGTTCGATCAGCGCGGCCTCGACGCCAGGATGATCGAACTCGATGGCACCGGCAATAAAGGCCGTCTGGGCGCTAACGCGATTCTGTCCGTCTCCATGGCCGCCGCCCGCGCGTCGGCCCAGTGCCTCGATATCCCGCTCTATCGCTATCTCGGCGGCGCGGGCGCCAACACGCTGCCCACGCCCATGATGAACATCCTCAACGGCGGCGCCCACGCCGACAACAACGTGGACTTCCAGGAATTCATGGTCATGCCCGTCGGCGCTCCGTCGTTTTCCGAAGCGCTGCGCTGGGGCGTCGAGGTCTTCCATACACTCAAAGGCGTGCTGAAAAAGCGTGGCTACAACACCGCTGTCGGCGACGAAGGCGGATTCGCCCCCTCGGTCAAGTCCAACGTCGAAGCCATCGAAGTCGTGCTCGAAGCCATCACCAAGGCCGGCTACAAGCCCGGAGAAGAAATTGCCATCGCCCTCGATCCCGCCGCCAGCGAGTTCTTCCAGGACGGCAAGTACGTTTTCAAGAAGTCGGACAAGTCGGCCAAAACGTCCGACGAAATGGTGAAGTACTGGGCGAAGTGGGTGAACGATTATCCCGTCGTCTCGCTCGAAGACGGGCTGGCCGAAAACGACTGGGACGGCTGGCACAACCTGACCCAAGAACTCGGCAGCAAGATTCAGCTTGTCGGCGACGATATTTTCGTCACCAACATTCAGTTCCTACAAGAGGGCATAGACAAAGGCGTAGCCAATTCGATTCTGGTGAAAGTCAACCAGATCGGCACGGTCAGCGAAACGCTCGACGCAATCGACCTGGCCCGCCGTAACGGCTACACCTCGGTGATCTCGCATCGCTCCGGCGAAACCGAAGATACGTTCATCGCCGATTTTGCGGTCGCGACTGGCGCAGGCCAGATCAAGACCGGCTCAGCCTCGCGTACCGACCGCATCTCCAAGTACAACCAACTGCTGCGAATTGAAGAAGAGCTGGGCGGGGCATCTCGGTTCCTGGGCCTGGAGGCGCTGAATTACAAGGGCTGAAAGGGAGGAGCCACACATGAGCGCCAATTCGCTGTTCTTGAAAGGTCGTCACCCGGCGTTTGAGCCGCCCTCTGACCCTCAGATAAGGATTTGGCGCTACATGGACTTCACGCAGTTTGTAAGCATGTTGGAAGAAAAGGGGCTGCTTTTTACGCGTGCAGATCTGCTCGTTGACAAGTTCGAGGGAACAATGTCCAAGCCGCTTTACGATTTTCTGGAACGCCACTCCGATCCAGAGCAACATGCAGGCTTGCTCCGACTCACAAAGGGCTGGAGCTTTGTGAACTGCTGGCATATGAATGAGTGCGAGTCTGTGGCGATGTGGGAAGTTTACTCAACATCAAAGGAGTCCGTATGCGTGCAGACGACGTACGCGCGTCTGCGGGAAGCACTTGCTGAAGATGTGTACATCGGAATGGTTAACTACATTTCATATGAGCGTGACAAGATTCCGGCGGGCAACACCTTCTGGCCTCTCGTGCACAAGCGCAAGTCTTTTGAGCACGAGCGGGAACTGAGGGCGGTATGGAGCGACATGGCAAGTGTTAGCTTAGCCGGACCGGAAGTCGGCGCTGGCCTGAAGTCTCAGCCAGCGCCTCAAGAGGTTGTTTGGAAACAGGTCAACCTAGGCGCTCTCATCGAGAGTGTCTTCGTGTCGCCGTCCGCTGGACTCTGGTTTTCAGCATTAGTAAGGAAGGTTCTGCGAACCTACAGCGTTCGCTTGCCAGTGCAGAGATCCGACCTTGCGGCGGAGCCGCTGTTCTACTAGTCGCATGGTCTTGGGTATAGATATGACAGAAACCGAAGTCATTTTCTCCTTGCGAGAGTCTCCCGAGGGCGGCTACGAAGCCAGGGCGTTGCGCCATTCCATTTTTACGCAAGCGGAAACGATGCAGGAGTTGAGAGCGAATGTGGAGGATGCCGTCCGATGTCATTTCGATGCGGACATCCCATACAGACTTATTTACCCACGTTCATCCGCGTAAATCCGTGGCCAACGTTCTTGAATTAGCTAAGAGCCAATAGCCAAAAGCTAGGAGCTGAATTTGTCCCGTCCTAAACCGCTCATCCTCATCATTCTCGACGGCTGGGGATACCGTGCCGAAACCAAAGCCAACGCCATCGCGCTCGCTCGCAAGCCCACCTACGACCGGCTGCTGCGCGAGTATCCCAACACGCTCATTCACACCAGCGGACCTTACGTTGGTCTTCCCGAAGGCCAGATGGGCAACAGCGAGGTCGGACATCTCAACATCGGCGCCGGCCGCATCGTCCACATGGACATCACCCGCATTGACTTGATGATCCAGACGGGCGAACTGTTCTCGCATCCCGTTCTGCTCGACGCCATGAAGCACGCCCGCACCGGCGAGCGCCGCCTGCATCTGTTCGGTCTAGTGTCCGATGGCGGCGTGCACTCGCAGCAGGCGCATCTTTACGCGCTCCTGAAAATGGCCAGGCAGAACGGCCTCGATCACGTCTTCGTCCACGCCTTCATGGACGGCCGCGACACCCTGCCCACCAACGGCGCCGGCTATCTCGAACAGTTGCAGCAGAAAATGCGGGAGTACAACTGCGGCAAGATCGCCACCGTGAACGGCCGCTACTACGCCATGGATCGCGACCGCCGCTGGGAGCGCATCGCCAAAGCCTACAACGCCATGGTTCTCGGCGATGCCGAAGGCGGCAAGCGCGCCGACCCTGTGCAGGGCATGAAAGATTCCTACAACAACGGCGTCACCGACGAGTTCGTGATTCCCTTTGTCTGTGCCGATACCCGTGGCCAGGCGCTCGCCACCTTTCGCGATGATGACGCCTGCATCTGCTTCAATTTCCGCGCCGACCGTGTTCGCCAGATCACCCGCGCCCTCACCCGCAACAGCGGCCTCAACGACAAGGGTGGAAGCGATCTTCCCGGAGCCGCCGATCTCGATGCCACGATTCCCCGCGGCCGCGCACCGAAAAATCTGCGCTACGTCTGCATGACCCAGTACGACAAAAATTTCAGCCTGCCAGTCGTGATTCCGCCCGAATCCATGGCCAACATCCTGGCCAACGTGATGGCCAATCAGAAAATGCGTAACCTGCGCGTTGCCGAAACCGAGAAGTACGCCCACGTCACCTACTTCTTCAACGGCGGCGTCGAGCAACCTTTTCCCGGCGAAGACCGCATCCTGGTGCCCTCGCCCAAAGTCGCGACCTATGACCTCAAGCCCGAGATGAGCGCCGCCGGAATTGCCGATACGGTCGTCAAAGCAACCGAGGAAGGCACCTTCGACGTGATGATCGTGAACTTCGCCAACGCCGACATGGTCGGCCACTCCGGCAAAATCGAGCCCACCATCAAGGCCGTCGAAACCGTGGACGCATGCCTGGCTCGAATCGAAACAACAGTTCGCGCCAAGGGTGGAGCGATGCTCATCACCGCCGACCACGGCAACGCTGAACTGATGATCGATCCCGCCACCGGCGGCCCGCACACCGCGCACACCACCAACCCCGTGCCCTTTATCGTGGTCTCGGAAGACGCAAAGCAGTTCACGCTGCAGCCGAACGGCTCCCTGCGCGACATCTCACCCACGATTTTAGGAATGCTCGCTGTGGACGAGCCAAAAGAAATGACGGGAACGGACTTGCGGGTTAAGACGTCACGCTAAGGGCAAGGAATTGCAACCCCCTCCGCGCTCTCTGCGTCCTCTGTGGTTAAAGGTTTTGTCTGCTTGAATTAAAAACCGGCTAATTCGCCATTAGCGCCGGCGCCGTCGCCAGCAACCCTGCCGCCACTTCCAGATCATGCAGGTCTTCACGGCTGAAGTCCTGCGCGAACTTCGGATCCAGCGCCTTGCGCGAAATCTGGATCACGCCTACCACATTCGATTCCCGATCCATGATCGGCACCGACATCAGCTTCTGAATGGGCGCGGGCGGAGCGGGTTCCTCGCTCTCCGCTCCCGGTTTGATGGTTTCAAAAATACTGGCGTGCTTCACCTTGGCAAAGTTGTTGAAAATTTCCGCTTTCTTGCTCAGCGCCGTATGCGCCGCAACCGCTTTGCTCGACAGCGGGATCGCACCCGTGGTCCGCAGGTATTCCGGAAACACAAAGTGCAGCAACCCCTTCTCCAGACGCATCAAGGCCACTTCGGTATATTGCACGCGAAAAATCTTGGCCAGAGTCATGCACAGGTCCAACGCCGACACGCCCTGCCCCAGCACCGACTCCAGGGGCAGCAGGTGTTCCGGCAGCACGACTTCTTCCATCATCCCGGGTTCGTTGTTCTTGGTCATAACCCCAACACCTCTCCGTCTTGCGAGCGAGGCACCTAAACTCTATCGCACTTTGCCCGCCAAAAGGTACTTCCCAAAGTAATGGGGAACGCCCTCCCAAATCCTTTGTTTTCAGCAACGGTGCCCGCGGCGCCAGGCCCGTTGCACGGATCTTGCCAACCCGCGCCCAGCCGCAAACCATCACTCCCTTGACACTTTCTGTCAAACGCGGCCAGGCCACCGCGCCGCTGTTCCTCGAACTTGGCTGCTCGATCTGCCCCTTCCATTCCCAGGCCCAGACTGATTACACTTGCCAGCATTATGACGCTGCCCAATCAACCGAACCTGAAGCTGGTCAACGACCCTTCCTATCGCGAAAATTACGCCAACAGCGTGCAGATGCGCGTAAACATTTGGGATTTCTTCCTCGTCTTCGGTACCCTGCAGCAGCAGACCGAGACCCAGGTCGAGATCAAGAACTTCCAGGGCATCTACCTCAGCCCGCAGCAGGCCAAGGCCCTGCTCGGACTGCTGCAGCAAAACGTGGCCGGCTACGAATCCGCCTTCGGCGAAATCAAACTCGACCCGCGCATGGCCCCGTCAGGCCCCGTGCACTGAACAATGTGGGGCGGACACTCTTGTCCGCCGCCGTTGCTATTGATCTTGGTGCTGATCTCAGTGGGGATGGAGCATGGGAATATGTGGGGACAGCCGCCTCGGCCGTCCCCAGCACTGTCGAAGACAGGTAGAATTACCTCTCCCATGCGCCCTCCCACCCCGCATCCGGCCCTGGTCTTCGCTGTCATCTTCGTCGCGATTTTCCTGCTGCACGCACCCCTGCTGCAGCTCCCCTACTTCTGGGACGAAGCCGGATATTACATCCCCGCCGCCCGCGACCTGTTTCTCACCGGAAGCCTCATTCCCCACTCTACCGTCTCCAACGCGCACCCGCCGCTGGTCCTGGCCTGGATTGCTTTGTGGTGGAAGCTCGTTGGCTACGCTCCGCTGGTAACGCGCTCGGCCATGCTGGTAGTCGCGGCTTTCTCTTTGCTGGGCCTGTTCCGCCTGGCCCAGCGCGCCGCCAACACACAAGTCGCGATCGCCTCCACATTGTGCACGGCGTTGTATCCAGTATTTTTCACGCAAAGCTCCCTCGCGCAAGTTGACCTGGCCGCCGCGGGACTAATTTTCTGGGGCCTCTGCGCCTACCTGGAAGACCGCCCGGTAGCAGTCGCCATCTGGTTCTCCCTCGCCGCCCTCGCCAAGGAAACCGCAATTCTTGCGCCGTTCGCTCTCGCCGGCTGGGAACTCGTGCGTATTGTTGTTCTGCGCTTCGTCCCGGCCGATTTTGGGCAGCACAGCGCACTCAGTGCTGCGAAAAGCGGTCCGCAAGCATCCGATTTTGGGTGGCGCAGCGCTTTCAGCGCTGCGATCAGCGATCCTGTCGTGGCCGCGGCTTCAGCCGCCGAGGTCACGTCCTTTCGCCCAGTTCGCCGCATCCTCCCGCTCCTGATCCCCCTCCTGCCCCTCACCCTTTGGTACGCCTACCACCACTCCCGCACCGGATACGTCTTCGGCAATCCGGAATTTTTCCGCTACAACGTCGCCGCCGCGCTCAGCCCCTTGCGTTTCCTGCTGGCCCTCGGTCTGCGCCTGTGGCAGACCTTCGGCTATCTGCACCTCTGGCTGCTCACCCTCGCCATGCTGCTGGCCATGCTTCTGCCGCCCGTCAAAGACAATAAAGAGAGTGTGGGGATGACCGCCCCCGGCCGTCTGCTCGAGCGCGCGGGTGCCCCATTTCTCGCGCGTTCTCTGCGCGAGAAGTGGGGATTCTTGACAGATCGCAACTCGACAGCCGCCGAGCGCCCCCGCATCCCCATCCCCGTGCAGATAATTTTTCTCGTGGTCGTAAACGTCTACGTCCTCGCCATGGCCCTCATCGGCGGCGCGGTCCTTGCCCGCTACATGCTCCCCGCCATTCCGCTAGTGATCATCGTGGCCATCTCCACTTTGCGCCGCCGTCTCCGTTACTGGCCTGCCGCCGTCGCGGTGGTTGCCATCGCATTCGTCGCTGCCTGGTTCTGGAATCCTCCCTACGGATTCTCCCCCGAAGACAATCTCGCCTATCGCGACTACATCGTCCTGCACCAGGACGCAGAGCGCTTCCTCGAAGCCCGCTATCCCATGGCGCGCGCCCTCACCGCCTGGCCCGCCTCCGACGAACTCACCCGCCCCTGGCTCGGCTACACCACGCGTCCGGTGCAAGTCGTCCGCATTGAAGACTTCTCGCTCGAAGAAATCCTCTCCGCCGCCGATTTTCGCCAGAATTTTGAGGTCGCGCTGGTCTTCTCGACGAAATACGAGCCCGCACGTCCGCTGCTCGATGGTTGGAAGAGATGGACGGATCTCAAACGAAGATTCTTCGGCTACCACCGCGACTTGCCGCCGGCCGCCGCCGCCCAGATTCTCGGCGGCCGCATCGTGTTTTCAGAAGAGCGCAAGGGGCAGTGGGTCGCGGTCATCGAGATGGAGAAGGCAGACATCCTGAGCGCAACCAATCACGCGGCCAAGCTGGAGTAGGGCTCGATTCTCGGGATTCGAACCGAGGCGTCATCTCGAAGCCCCGCGCTTTCACCAGCGGGGCGAGGGATCTCCCCGGACGCGACCCGATGCGCCCGAGATCCTTCCCTCCGCCTGAAGAACGGCTCCGGTCAGGATGACGCATTTGTGGACCGGAGACTGTTGAAACTCAAACTACAAACTACCTTCCAGTTCCTTACTGCCCCACCGCATCCAGCTTCGCATCATTAATGGCGTAGACAGTGCCGTCCGCGCCAATCACCGTCGGTGTATAGGCCTCGCCGACTCCGCCGGAGAGCTTGATCACCTGCGATAATTTATTGCTCGTCAAATCCCAGCGGTAAAGCTTGCCGTCTTCGCTGTTCACAATCACGGCCTTCGTAATCGGGTCCACGGCGGACGTATTGATGCACCACTCACGCACCGCTCCGGGATAGTTCTTATACTGAGGATCGGGCGTCACGCCGAGCTTGGTGATGACTTCCTTCATCACCTTCGTGGCTGGGATCACCGGGTCATTCTCCGTCGCATTGGGGTCGAGGATGGCCACGCGGTTATGACCGTCGCCCGTGCCGATCCCGGCATAGTTGTTGTATTTGGTCATCACCAGATAGGTTGACGTGCCATGATAGGCGGCCACCAGCGAAGCATCCACGATGGACGCCGTATCGTCCCAGCCGAAACTTCCCGGAGTCTTCGTCTGCGAAAGATCGCCGCTGAAGTGCAGCAGCCAGCCCCGGTCGTTGTGATCGGGGAACGGATTTTCCACCACTCCAAAATAAACTTCGCCATCGGGTCCCACCGTCGGACTCGCGGTGCTCGCGCCATATATGGCGGCGTCCATGCCCGACGAGGGATCCTTCAGCCGCACTTTGCTGACCACCGCCAGGGTCGTGCTGTTCAGGGCGACCAGATACCCGTATCCATTACTGCCGCCGCTGCTGACCACGACGTATACCAACTTGCCGTCGTTCGACAGCGCGGGTGCGCAGCTCATCGCAACCTCTGTCATGGAAGCATCCCCGCTGATGCTCGCCGCCGAGACCCACGTTCCCTGGCCTTTGGCCGAGATCCGCGCCAGCCCGCTTTCGAGCCCAATCGGGGTCGAGCCCAGGACCAAGAATCCGAAGAGCAGATTTCCCGCCGCATCCGTCGTGAGCGGCGTGTTGATCTGCACGTTCTGCGCATAAATCTTTGGGTTCGCCCGATAATTCTCGAACCCGTAGAAATACAAGCGGCTGGTAGTTCCTGTCGCCCGGTCCGGGTTCTGCCGCACCATCACTCTTCCCGCGATATCCGGTATAAAAAGCTCGCTGCCAAAAATCGTGGGGCCCATTCCGGGTACGAACTGTGCCACGGGCACCTGGTATCCCGTGCTTTGGCTCCAGATCACGCTTCCGCTGGCGCCGTCACGTGCCTCCACCCGGAAACTGTTCGCCCCGGTCTTCACCGGAACGATCACCGTGTTCGCGGCAGTCACCAAAGGTGAGCCGTAATGAATCGTGATTTCTCCCTTGGGGGGCGCCAGGTCCACCGGCGTCTGCCAGTGAATCTTGGTGTAAGGCTGCGCCCCCACCGACGATATCGCGGTGTGCTGCGCGTCGTGGGAGTGGGTCAGCCACGTGCCCGCCTGCGCGGCCGCCCGCGCCAACGGGAACGTGCATAGAAGAGTGAACAGACACGCCAGAATCGTAAACCCGAGTCGCGTTGACTGAGGCTGCGCCATCGACATCCCCCAAAGAGAGTCTGATGCTACCAAAAGCGGGGACAAATCGTTGTAACTAAGGTGTAAAAAGTATGGACTAGCCCGGAGACTCTTCATCGCCCGGCGCAAGCTACGACCGAGAGTCTTTCCACCCCTGCATCAAATGGCACGAGTGCGTCTTGATCACCAGCCACACTTCCTTGCCCGGCGCCAACTGCAGCGCATCCCGCGCCGCCAGCGTCAGGTGGACTTCCATCTCCACGCCGCAGTTCACCCGCGCCGAGACCACCACGTCCCGCTGTTCGAGCGACGCGATGCGTCCCGCAATCACATTCCGCGCGCTCAATCCCTGGGGCAGGGAAGTCGCCAGCAGAATATCTCCCGCGCGAATCCCCACCCGCAAAGCCGACCCCAACTCCGCCCGCACCAGTGGAGTTTCGAGCGTCACCGGCCCCGTGCTCCCGGCCACCCAACACACCATGGTCCCGCGCTCTGGGTGTACCACCTCCACCGTGGCGTCGAAAATATTCTCGAAGCCCGCCAACTGCGCCACTGTCTCCTGCCGCGGCGCGGTCATGATTTCATGCGGCGTGCCCTGGGCCACGATGCGTCCCGCGTCGAGCACAATCACGCGCTCGCCCAGAGCAAACACTTCCTCCCGGCTGTGCGTGACATAAAGAATGGGAATGCGGTGCGCCCGGTTCCACTCCCGCAGGTCGTCAATGATCTTTGCCTTGGTCGGTGCATCCAGCGCCGCGAGGGGCTCATCCAAAAGCAGCACCGCAGGATCAGTCACCAGAGTTCGCGCCAGCGCCGCGCGCTGGCTCTCGCCTCCGGAAATCTCCCGCGCCGAATGCCGCGCCAGATGCTCAATCCGGAACGTCCGCAGAATCGCCGCCGCCCGCTCGCCGCGCCCCGCCCGCGAAAGATGCGCCAGGCCATACTCCACATTCTGTTCCACCGTCATATGCGGAAACAGCGCCAGACTCTGAAACACGTATCCCACATGCCGCTTTGCAACTGCCAGATCCAAGCCCTGCGCGGCATCGAACAAAACACGCTCGCCCACAGCAATTCGTCCCGAGTCCGGCCTCACTAATCCCGCCACGCAATCGAGCAGAGTCGTCTTGCCCGCCCCCGACGCCCCAAAAAGAATCGTGAAGCCCGCCGCCGCCCGGAACTCAACCTCCAGCACAAACTCCTGCCCCTGCCCGGCCATCCGCTTGCGAAATCGCCCCTCAAGCACTGGCCCGGCCACGGCGCCGTTCCGCCCATCACCGTGGGAAGTTGTCGCTGTTGCCTCTTCGATCCCCTCGACCATGCGCGTATCGCTCGTCACAATTTATTTCGCAGGCCCCACCGCCCACGGCCTCCGGTTCAGCCCATAAACCAAGCCCAGCAGGGCAAAGCACAACACCAGCAGCAGCAGCGCCGTTGCATTCGCTCCCGCATAGTCCGACGCCTGCACCCGGTCGTAAATATCAATCGAAACCGTCCGCGTCACGCCGGGAATATTTCCTCCCACCATAAGCACCACCCCGAACTCTCCCATGGTATGGGCGAAACTCAACGCCGCCCCCGTAATCAGCCCCGGCACCGAGAGGGGTAGCACCACACGAAAAAAGCTCCGCAGCGGCGATGCCCCCAGCGTCGCCGATGCCGCTATCAGCTTGCGGTCCACTCCCGCAAACGACGCCGCAAACGGCTGCACCGCAAACGGCAAGCTGTAGAGAATCGATCCAATCACCAGCCCGCTGAACGTGAACGCCAGCGTGTGCCCGGTCAGCGCGATCCACCACCGACCCACCGGACTGCGCGGCCCCAGCGCCACCAGCAGATAGAATCCCAGCACCGTCGGAGGCAGCACAATCGGCAGCGCCACCACCGCTTCCACCAGAAACTTCCACCGCCAGCCCGAAAACGCAATCCAGTAAGCCACCGGCAGCCCGATCACAAGCAGCGCCGCCGACACCACCACCGCCAACTGCAGCGTGAGCCAGAATGCCTGCCAGTCAATCGTCATAATGGGAAATGTGGCGCGGGCGCCCTCGCCCGCGTCTTGACCCTTGTGTCTTACCTGTCGCGTCAGAGCCCCTTGCGCCTTGCTTTTGGGTGGCGCAGCGCTTCAGCGCTGCGATGAGCTTATTCTCCATGAGGGCTTTAGCCCCCGAGGGACTTCGCCTCACGGCACTGAAAACCCGCGCTTTCTCAACACGTCCGCTACTTCCTTGGTCTTCACGTACTCCACAAACTCCACCGCTTCTTTTTTATGCTGGCTCCGCGAGACTACAACCACTCCCTGCTCCAGCGCCGGATAAGCCTCCGCCGGAACCACCCAGTACCTTCCCTTGCCTTGCATTGACGGCGCCAGCGCGTGTGCCATCGCCACAAACCCGGCCTGCGCGTTGCCCGACTCGACAAACTGTGCCGCCTGCGAAACATTCTCCCCCAGCACCAGCCGGTCCAGCACTCGATCGTACATCCCAAAATGTTTCAACGCCGCCGCCGCCGCTCGCCCATACGGCGCATGCTGCGGATTTGCCATCGCAATCTTCTTCACCGACGGATCCAGCAAGACCTCCACGCCCTTGTGCTCCACATCGAGCGGAGAATCCGCCGGAACCCACAACACCAGCTTTCCCACCGCGTACTCATACAAACTCGCCCCGTCGGCCTCTCCCGCCGCAATCAGTCGTCGCGGATAATCCATGTCCGCCGAGAAAAAAACATCGAACGGAGCCCCACTTTGAATCTGCTGGGTGAGCAGCCCCGACGCTGCAAACGAAAACTTCACCTTGACGCCGGTCTTCCCTTCATAACGGACGGCGATCTCTCCCAGCGCCCCGCTCAGATCGGCCGCCGCCGCCACCACCAATTCCGGCGCGCCCTTTTCTTTTTCCTGCGCCCACCCCGCAATCGAACCCAACACCAGGCACGCCGCGAACCACGCGCCACCGAATCCAGTACTCCTGCGCATTCTCCTGCTCCCTCTTCTTCAACCAAGACGAAAACCAAGGCGAAACGCTGATTGTACAGGCCGGAGCCGTTTTCGCGATGTCCTCAACCCGCGAATCACCATTCCCAAACTGGTCCACACACCCCTCTCCGCGCCTCTTTTGCGTTGATTCGTCCCCGCCCTCTTCCCATACTTGCAAGTTGAGCGAGATCCTCATGCCAAGCCTTCATGTTCTTCGCTCGCTGCGAGTTCTGGCACTCATCCTGAGTTGTCTTGCCGCGATTGCAACCCTGCACGCGCAGGGCGCCAAGCAATCCGCTCCGCCCGCCGCCATCCCCGATTCCGACGCCGATCACGAAAAAGCCCGCGACGCCTGGTTCTTTCGCGGACGCCTCATCCCCGGCTACCCTTCCGCCGAACTCCGCCGCCGCGCCTACCAGGCCAAACTCCAGATGCGCGCCCAAAGATCCGCGGAGCCAGGATCGGCGGAGCTAAGATCCGCGCTTCCCGATCACGCCACCGGATCGATTCCCTGGATGCCGCTTGGTCCCGTGCCTCTCGCCTCCGACGCCACCGGCAACGGCACCCAGGATTACCACAAGGTAGCCGGACGCGCCACCGCGGTCGCCATTGATCCCGCCGACCCAACCGGCAACACCGTCTATATCGCGGGCGCGCAAGGCGGAGTCTGGAAGTCCTCAAACGCCGCCACCACCACCGCCGCCACCGTGACCTGGACCCCCCTCACCGACGATCAAGCCACGCTCTCATTCGGCGCACTCGCCATCCAACCCGGCAACACCATTCCCGCGCAAACCACGATTCTCGCCGCCACCGGCGAGAGAGGCCGACAACTCCGGCGACTCTTACTTCGGCCTCGGCATTCTGCGCTCCACGAACGCCGGAAGCTCCTGGTCCCTGATCTCCACCGCCAATAGCGCCACCCTTTCCTTCAGCGGCCTCGGCGGAACCCGCATGGCCTTCAGCACCGCCAGCCCCAACACGGTCGTCGCCGCCATGGCCACCACGTCGGAAGGCCAGATTGACGGCGCCGTCACCGCCAACACCAGCCGCGGCCTCTACACTTCGCTCGACGCCGGCCAGACTTGGACCTACAGCGCCCTCACCGATCCCGGCGGCAGCGCAACCGACGCCACATCTGCAACCACGGTCGTCTACAACGCCAGCGCCGGAAAGTTTTTCGCCGCCGTCCGTTATCACGGCTTCTATTCCTCACCCGACGGTGTGAATTGGACCCGACTCGCCACTCAGCCCGGTACGCAACTCACTACCACCGCCTGCCCGCCGCAGTCCACCTCGAACAACTACGCCTGCCCCATCTACCGCGCCGAAATCACGGTCGTCCCCGGCCGCAATGAAATGTATGCCTGGTTTACTTATTACTCTTCGCCCGGCAGTCCCACCGATGGCGGCATCTGGCAAAGTCTCAACGGCGGCACATCGTGGACTTCCATCTCCGATGCCTCCATCACGAACTGTGGCGACCCCGCCGGTTGCGGCGTCGAGCAGGGCGCTTACAATCTCGAACTGCTCGCCGTTCCCAACGCCTTTGGCACCGACCTCTACGCTGGGGCCATCAACCTCTACAAATGTTCGATCACCCCGCAGAATCCGACCTGCACGTCTTCGCCGTTCATCAACCTCACTCACGTTTACGGATGCGATCCCATCGCCGCCCCCGCCCACGTGCATCCCGACCAGCATGCCCTCGCCTACATGATCCCCACTTCCGGCGGCGACTCCGACAACGCCCTTATGTACTTCGCCAACGACGGCGGCATCTACCGCGCCCTCGACGGCTTCGGAGGTCTCACGACCGGCTCCTGCTCCGGCACCAACCAGTTCGACGACCTCAACCAGAATCTCGGCTCCATGACGCAGTTCGTCAGCTTCTCCCAGCACCCCACCGATCCCAACACCATCATCGGCGGCACGCAGGACAACGGCTCTCCCGTCACCAGTCAGGCCACCACCAATTCCAGTTGGACCAACATTCTCGGCGGTGACGGCGGCTACAACGCCATTGATCCCAATGCCCCAACCAACTTCTACGCCTCTAACCCCGATGTTCCCCCCGCCGGGCTCGGCATCCAACTTTGCGCCAGCGGCGTGAACTGCACCGATAGCACCTTCAACTTCGTCGTCACCAGCAGCGCGATCGGCGGCGATGACGGCGCATTCTACTTTCCCTACATCCTCGATCCGCAATCTTCAACCGCACTGCTCCTCGGTACCTGCCGCGTCTGGCGCGGCCCCCGCGCCGGTGGCGCCTACACCGTGCTCAGCCCGAACCTCGACACTCTCGGCTCGGGGACCTGCTCCGGAAGCGAAGTCAATCAAATCCGCGCCCTCGCCGCCGGAGGGCCGACCGACAGCAACGGTTCCCAGGTCATCTACGCCACCACCAGCGGCCTCGGCCCGCTCGACGGTTCCTCGCCCGTCGGAGGCCACGTCTGGGTCACCGCCAACGCCACAGCCGGACCCTCCAGCTTCACCGACGTCACCGCCAACGGTCCGCAGGGCAGCATCAATCCCAACCAGTTTCCCATCTCAGGCGTTGCAATCGATCCCTCCGATTCCACCGGCGCGACCGTCTACGTGACAATAATGGGATTCACCGGAGGCCCCGGCCACGTCTGGGAAACCACCAACTTCGGTGCCTCCTGGGCCGACTTCACCGCCAACCTTCCCGATTCCCCCACCAACGCCGTCGTCGTCGATCCCACGTATTCTCAAATCTACGTCGCAACCGACGTCGGCGTCTTCGCCAGTTCAACCTCCTCCGCCAATTGGACCGAACTCGGACCCACTCCCGGCCCCGCTCAAATCGGATTCCTGCCCAACGTTGCCGTCACCGCGCTCGGGCTGTTCAACTCCGGCGGCGAAGAACTCCTGCGCGCCTCCACTTACGGCCGCGGAGTCTGGCAGTTTCCCCTTCATGCGACAGCCGACTACAGCCTCTCTGTCTCCAACTCCCCGCAGACTGCCTTTCCCAACCAGAACGCGATCTTCAGCGGCTCCGCCAGCAGCATCAACGGCTACAACAGTCCGGTAACCCTGACTTGCGTCGCCGGCGCGACCGCTCCTCCCGGCACTTGCACGGTCTCCCCGTCCCCGCTCGTTCCCGCCAGCAACACAACTTTCACCGTGACCACTTCCGCCGCGGTTGGCAACTACAACTTCAATCTGCAGGCAGCCGGCTCCGACACGAAGCAAACCACGCATCTGGTTCCGCTCACGTTAAACGTAGTCAGCTTCGCCTTGACCACGCCCTCTCCCGCCAGCGTGACCGTCCCGCGCGGAACCACTTCCTCCCTCGTGGATTTCCAGGTCACCGCCGCCGGATCCTTCAACCAGAGTGTCGCCGTCTCCTGCAATCCCGCCATCGCCAACGCGACCTGCGCGTTAACGCCCGCCACCACCGTCAACCCCACTTCCTCCACTCCCGTGAACATGACGGCCAGCGTGACCGTGCCCGCGACCACCCCGCCCGGCAACTACGTCGTGACCATTCAGGCCTCGACCGCCGGAGCCCCGGCAACTCTCTCCACGGCATTCACTGTCAAAGTCACCACTAACCCCGACTTCTCCTTGTCCGAACCCTCCATCTTCCCCGAGGTCAACGCCGGCAGCTCCGGCGCCAGCAACTCAATCGTCGTCACTTCTCAGGACGGTTTCTCCGCCGCCGTCACCCTCACTTGCCCCACCACGTACGGCGCCAATAGTTGCAGCATCAGCCCCACCTCGGTGAGTTCGTTCCCAGCCACCGCCACCCTCACCATCAACGGCGCAAGTTTTGCACCCGAGAGCTACTCGCTCTCTATCTCCGGAACCTCCGGCTCCACCACGCATTCCGTGAACGTGCCCTTCAACGTCGGCGACTATTCCATCTCCGGAACTCAAACGCTCACCCTCGCCCCCGGCGGCCAGGGAATGGCCGATCTCACCCTGACTTCTTCCTACTTCTACACCGGCCACGTCAACGCCACCTGCGATGCCAGCGCAGTCTCCGGGGCAACCTGCACGCTCTCTCCCGTCAACCCCATCCCCATCGCTAGCGGAGGCATCACGAACCTGACCGCCACCATCAACATTCCCACCAACGCCGCTTCCGGCAACTACAACATCAACATCCACACTCAGGACACGACCGGAGCCCCCAGCCACTCTTTCGCCCTCGCCATAACCTTGGGCCAGGACTTCATCCTCACCACCTCAACTCCCACCCAGATCCTCAGCGCCCCCGGCCAGACCACCGGACCCTACAACCTCACCATTCGTCCCAAAGGAGCCTCCTTCAACGGCGCCGTCACCCTTGCCTGTTCCAGTCTGCCCGCCGGCGCGCAATGCTTCTTTGACCCCTCCGCGCCCGTGACCCCAGGAGGCTCGTCCCCCAGCGTGGTGATGACCATCTCCACCACCGCGCCCACATCCGCGTTGCGTTCGCGGGACCGCTATATGTTCTATGCGTTAGCCCTGCTCCTGCCGGCGATCACGATGATCTGGAGCACCGCACGTCGTGATCCAAGAAAGCACGATTCCAAAAGGCGCGCCTCTGGGGGAAGGGACTCTAAGAAGAAAAGCCCGGCAGCTTCCGGCACAAATGCAGTCTCAATCGCCCTGCTGCTCTGGGCCCTGCTCTCCATGCTCTCCTGCGCCGGCGTCAGCAGCGGCGGTGGCGGCGGCCAGCCGACTCCGCCCGGCAGCTACACCATCACGGTCACGGGTTCCTCTTCCGGCGCCCCTCCGGATTCCGGCCAGCGCACTCAGGTCTCCTTAGTCGTAAACTAGTGTGTTCCAGAACTTGGGCTGAAACGTGTCCTGAAAAATGGCTTGGGTAGGGCAAGGCATCGGGAAGGGCACGGCTTCAGCCGTGCCGTCAGAGCCGCAAGAGAGGTAGGCTTTAGCTCCCGGGGCTCCGCTTTTGGGTGGCGCAGCGCTTCAGCGCTGCGAATGAATGCCAGCACAACCGCAGGCTCTAGCCCCTGAGGCTCCCGCGCGAACTCCATGACCAATTCTCGCTACAACGTCATCATCATCGGCGGCGGCGTCGTAGGCCTCGGCGTCGCCCTCGAAATCACCCGCCGCTTTCCCCGTCTCCGCCTGCTCGTCCTCGAGAAAGAAGACCACGTCGCCCGCCACCAGAGCGGACACAACAGCGGCGTCATCCACTCCGGCGTCTATTACAAGCCCGGCTCCATGAAGGCCCGCCTCTGCGTCACCGGCGCCGCGGCCATGATCCAGTTCTGCCGCGAGCACGGCATCCCCCACAACGTTTGCGGCAAAGTGATCGTCGCCACCCGTCCCGACGAACTCCCCCGCCTCGAAGACCTGCGCCAGCGCGGAGAAGCCAACGGTCTCACCGGCCTGCGCCTCATCGGACCGGAACAATTGCGCGAGATCGAACCTCACGCCAGCGGCCTGCAAGCCCTGGTCGTGCCCTCCACCGGCGTGACCGATTACACGCTCATCTGCGAAAAATACGCGGAACTGATTTCCGCCAGCGGCGGCACGGTCCTCACGTCCGCCGCCGTCATCGGCATCAAGCGGCTCCCCAACGAGATCATCGTCGAAACCGCCCGCGGCGCTTTCTCCACCACCTCACTCATCAACTGCGCCGGACTCTTCAGCGACCGCATCAGCCGCATGGCCGGCGACGATCCCGGCGTGATGATCGTCCCCTTCCGTGGCGAATACTACGACCTGACCCCCGAGCGCGCCCATCTGGTCAGCGCTCTCATCTATCCTGTGCCCGACCCGCGGTTCCCGTTCCTCGGCGTGCACTTCACCCGCCGCATCACCGGCAAAGTGGACGCCGGCCCCAACGCCGTTCTCGCCCTCGCCCGCGAAGGCTACCGCCGCACCGACATCAGCCTGTGGGACCTTGCCGCCTCACTCGCGTTTCCCGGATTCTGGCGCATGGCCCGCCAGCACTGGCGCAACGGCCTCGACGAATGGCATCGCTCCCTGTCGAAGCCCGCCTTTGTCCGCGCCCTGCAGCGCCTGCTCCCCGACGTGCGCGAGAGCGATCTCGTTCCCGGCGGCTCCGGCGTCCGCGCCCAGGCCCTCAAGCCCGATGGCGCTCTCGTGGACGACTTCCAGTTCGTGCCCTCCGGCAAAGTCCTGCACGTACTCAACGTGCCCTCACCCGCCGCCACCGCCTCGCTCACCATCGGTCAGTCCATCGTGGACACCGCCGCCAGTTTCGGCCTTTCTTGAATCCCAGCCGCAAAGCGGCGAAGGAGGGAAGCCCACGGCGCGAGCCGTGGGTGCAGGGTGGGGAATGAATGAGCCCCAGCGGGGCGAAAGAGTTCTTAGCTGAGCGCTTGCGATAACTCAGGTGGAAAGGCAGGGATCTAATTCCCCCCCAACACCCTCGCCGCATCCTCAATCACCTGCTGGTATTCCTGATGATGCTGCGCATACCCGGGCGCGTGCGGATCGTAAGCCAACAGCCAGTCCTGCGGATACAGCTCGAAAATCTGCACCTTCTGCTCCACCGCAAACGGCAGCATATCCAGCAGCGACCCGATCTCGCCCGTGCGCTCCGGCTCCGACGGATGCCCGGTCTGCAGTATCAGCGGAACCTTCCCCTGCATCTGCCGGAAAATGCGGCACCAGTCCGCCATGCACGGCTTTCCCGCCGCGTCGTTGCGCGCATCCGAAGCTGTCAGCCCCTGATTGCCGATCGCAATTCCATCCTGCACCGCCCGCTCCGCCACCGCCGCCGCAAAGTTCAGATTCGGCGGATTTCCATACGCATTCAATCCCACCGCCAGTTGCTTGGGCGAATTCAACGACTTCTCGTAGTCCAACATTTCGAAAATATATTTCTTCCACACGCTGTCGGAAAATCCCTCCATGAAGTGCATGCACGCCGGAAACACTTCTCCGCCCGCGCCTAATCCGAACCGGATATACCCCACCGCCGGATTGGCGCCGAATTTCTCCACTGTCGCGCTCATGAACGCTTGGTAGTTCTGCATGAACTCCGCATTCCAGAACACCGGCACATGTCCGAACGCCGGACACGTCACCGACGGCGCTTTCGCAAAAACATAATCCGGCGTCGCGCTCGCGCCTTTCTGGTAGGTTGTCGCCCAGATCACGAAATTCACCCGCTTCTTCGCCGCGATCCACGGCGCCATCTGCCGTTCGATCCCGGACCAGTCGTAGCGCGGGCTGGCCTCCGGTCCGCGATCCACTTCCTTCCACACCACATAAATGTTCGCGCCGCACACCGCCGGATTGTGCAGCAGCACGCGCGCCGTCTCGTTCAACCGCGCCCCGGGGAACAGAATCACGAACAGCCCGTGCGGCGCATCTGGAACCGCCACCGTCGCGAGCGACTCAGAACAGCTCGGGATCGCCCCGCCCGCGGCTGCTCCCTTCGTTGCCGGAGCCGGCACAGGCGGGCCCGTCGGCACGGCCGTCTGCGCCGACACCAACACACTCGCCGCCATCGCGGCGCCCAATATCCAGGCTGCTGACCACCGCATACACTTTTCTCCTTGGAAATATCGCAGTGAAGACCCCCTCAAGAAAGACCCGCGGTGAAGACCCGCGACCCTTGAGTCTGGGGGATTGGTGCGAAAGGGGGGACTCGAACCCCCACGGTTTTACCCGCCAGATCCTAAGTCTGGTGCGTCTGCCAATTCCGCC